>Ga0228536_1000096_pt1 | contig 221858 bp, 195 predicted proteins | sample SJ1Smetagenome_FD_168611 | JGI IMG/M metagenome (GOLD analysis project Ga0228536, IMG submission 168611) | Enriched culture of PCE-dechlorinating microbial communities from Ithaca, New York, USA - SJ1.S | ecosystem: Engineered > Modeled > Simulated communities (microbial... > Unclassified...
ATAGCATCCTCTCTATATTTTACAAATATCCAATTTTGGTTATTTTGGGGTCCAAGATATGATTTTTAGGTTTCAGCTAAAAAATGTCGCTAAAAAACCTTAGTTTTTCACTGGTCTCGGACGGTCCTTTTTGGCTGGAAATATTGCGATTTCGCAACAAACTCAGCCAAAAAGGACCGTCCCCGGTGGCTGATGTTCTTATCTTGTTCCTGTCATTTCTTCCTCGCCCGTAAGAATCGCTGCAATTTTTTCTGCTGTCATTATACCTGCCTTCACTTGAGCCTCCCTGGTGCTTGCCCCAAGGTGCGGAGTAGCTACTACATTATCAAGTGTAAGTAAGGGGTTGCCAGTACAAGGCTCATCAACAAACACATCCAGGCCAGCTCCAGATATCCTGCCTTCCACAAGAGCCGTGTAAAGTGCATCCTCATCTACTAACCCACCTCTTGCGCAGTTGACTATCCTAAGATCCTTTTTCGCAAGGTTTAGCTCTTTTTCACCTATAAGCCCTAAGGTATCCTTGGTCTTAGGCATATGTACCGTTATAAAATCACATATTTTCATAAGTTCATCTATTGTATCTACCTTCTTTACATTCAATCTTGCCATATCAAGCTCAGGTATAAAAGGATCATAAGCAACAGTTCTCATCCCAAATGCCTGAAGTCTTGCCGCCACCATTTTCCCAATCCTTCCAAGCCCTACTATCCCAACGGTTTTATCGTAAAGCTCAACACCCATCAATCTGTTTCTCTCCCATAGACCGTCCCTGAGAGTGCTGTCTCCTTTGGGCAAGTTTCTGCAGACAGCAAGAAGCAGAGCAATTGTATGCTCAGCAGCTGCTATCGAATTTGAATCTGGAGCATTGATACACTGGATATTCTTTTCAACTGCATACTTCACATCGATATTGTCCATACCGTTCCCTGCTCTACCAACTACCTTCATTTTTGCAGCTGAATCAAGAAGCTCTCTATCCACTTTTGTAGCGCTCCTTACTATTAGTGCTTCATAATTTCCTATGATTGATAAAAGCTCATTTCTTTCGAGATTCAGTTTCTCATCAACCTGCAAACCCCTTTTCCTCATCAACTCGATGCCTCTACCGTCGATTTTTTCAGTAACCAATACCTTCATTTTTACCCCTCCAATTAGAATTTTTGAGAATAAAAAAACTCCTGCCCATGACATAACATTGTCAAGGGCGGGAGTATACTCGCGCGGTGCCACCTTAATTCATCATCCAGACTTCGAATGAACTTTTCGCGTGTAACGGCGCTACGACCGGACAGGTCTTCCCTGTCTGCTCAGGAGTGGATTCACCGTTTTCATTCACCAATTCGCACCAAACATTGGCTCTCTTAATCCTTACTTGCGGTTACGATCTCCATTTTCGCAAAACTATTCTCTTGTCTCGCTTTACTGCATTAAATATATTACTGCTATTCTAATCCTTCCTGGAGCCTGTGTCAACCATTTTATTTATGAATTTCTACAATTCTTCCCATCAGGATCAAATGGTGGTCACCCTGAGGATAGCTGCCTTTGTTGATCGAGGAGTCAAGCTTATCGGGATCCAGTTGAGCCTTATAATCAACCTTGCACTCATAGCTTATTTTGCAGCCACCAATATGTGGTACAGATACCTTTGAGCCTTCAATCATCTTAAAACTGCATTCATTGATTTTATCGATATCTCTACCAGATTTTGTACCGCAGATCCTAAGTTCTTCCTTCATTTTCCCTTTATGGGGGATACTTACGACAAACTCATCTGCATCCTTCAATAACTCATAGGTATACCTTGTCGGTCTCACGGCGACCAACATATGGGAATGATTCCACATAAAGCCGAGAAATCCCCATCCTATCTGCATTACATTGACCCTGTCATCCTTCCTGGCAACAAGGAAGGCCCGGCCATTTTGTATATCATTCAACACCTCTTCTGCATCTATAAAGAAATGCTCTCTCATGTCTTACCTCCTGTTAATCAACTATGTTAAAATCATAGCTTTGCGAAGCTTTGTTCAAAGTCCTTTATAAGATCTTTCACATTTTCAAGACCAACAGACAATCTTATCAATCCGTCAGTTATACCCACCTCAAGTCTGCTTTCCGGCGGAACGCTGGCATGTGTCATGCTTGCAGGGTGTTCGATCAAGGTGTCCGGATCCCCCAGGCTTACTGCTATCGAGGCTATCTTCAAATTGTTCAGGAATTTCTTTCCTGCTTCAAAGGCGCTTAAACCCTTAACATCATCCTTAAGCTCAAATGCTATCATACCTGTATACATGCCATTCAACATCTTCTTCGCCAGCTCATGCTGTGGATGGGATTTCAAGCCTGGATAGTATACCGTTTTTACATATTCATTTTTTTCAAGATATTCAGCCATTTCCATTGCATTCTTACAGTGTTCTCTCACTCTGATCGGCAGGGTTTTCATGCCCCTCATGACGAGATAGGAGTTGAAGGGACTTGGAGGAGTTCCACATATCTTTGTGACATAATTCCCCCTGATTACTGCTATGTCATCCTTTGGTCCTATGATAACGCCGCCGATGACATCGCCATGTCCATTTATGTATTTGGTTACACTATGTATTACAAAATCTGCACCCAGCTTAAGTGGTGAAAGGATAGGAGGTGGCGAGAATGTATTGTCCACAACCAGCTTTACTCCATGTTTCTTAGCAATTTTAGCTATCTCTTCAATATCAGCAAGCTTAAGAGTCGGATTGGTGATGGTTTCAAAGTATATGACCTTGGTCCTCTCATTTATGGCTTTCTCAACTTCCTCAGGCTTCGTAGTATCTACAAAAGTAACGTCGATCCCAAGATTAGGCATATTGGTCCTCATTACCACCGAGGTCCCTCCATATATTGTGTCTCCGCTCACTATGTGATCCCCTGTTTTCACCAGACCCAATAATACAGCCCCTATCGCTCCCATACCAGATGCAGTTGCAACGCAGTCCTCTCCGCCTTCAAGAGCGGCACATTTAATCTCCAGGGCTCGATTGGTCGGGTTTCCTCCTCTTGAGTAGACATACCCGGGTATCTCCTTACTGAACTTTGCAGCCCCTTCCTCTACTGTCTCAAAGCAGAAGGTTGAGGTTTGAAAAATTGGGGTCGACAAAGCACCTGTTCCCTTGTCAGGCTCCTGACCGGCATGGATCACCATGGTTTCAAACATAACGTCATTCAGGTCAATTTTACTCATTGATTACCCCTCCTATATATTTTGTTTTTACTACTCACGGTTAAGGCTATTCTTTACTCTATCCTCAGCTTTACTTATTGGGCTCTTTAAGGCTTCATCGAGAAGCTGTCTGTACTCTTTAAGGTCATCCTTCATAACGTTATCCCATTCTGAGGCGAAGCTTCCATTTGTAATGTTCTCATACTGCTTCTCAAGGAATGCCCTAATATAGCTTGTATCTACCTGCTTATACCTTGAAAGCTGTCCGTACTGGCTTGTCCTTGAATGCATGGGCAGCTGCCTGAATAGCCCTACCTCAGCCATTTTCTCCATCATAAAGGCTGGTTCTCTGGAAAGGTAGAGTTCTGTTAAGATTGCTTCCGGACTATGTCCCTTACTTACAAGCAGGTCAAAAACCTCCGTCATTATATTCATGATAAGCGGCCAAACAGCCTGCTCACTCATTAGGTCCAAATAGGTTTCATCGTTGAATGTCGTTTCGATTGCCCCGGATTTAGTTGATCCGATCGCCTTTGCCAAACCCAACGCGATATCCTTGGCATTTCCTGAGGCATCCTGCTTGACAACTACAAATGCCGGGAATCCCTGACCAGATAGAAATGTCTCTCTAACGCCATTTCCAATCATTCTTGGAGCAACCATTATTATATCCAAATCGGCTCTAGGTACTATAAATTCATAGGTTATGTTATAGCCAGATGAAAAGTTTACGACATCCCCAGGCTCCAGATAAGGCTCGATCTGCTCTTTATAAATTGGAGGTGCAACCTCATCTGGCAATAGTATAAAAATTATATCGGCTTGCCGGCTAGCTTCTGAGATGTCAAAGGCTTCGAAGCCATCTTCTTTGGCCTTATTGAATCCATCCTCCCAGGTAGAGCCAACTATGATCCTCTTTACCCCTGAATCCCTCATGTTCAGAGCTTGTGCCCGCCCCTGGTTACCATAGCCTATAATGGCTATCGTCTTGTTTAATACTAAATCCAGGTTCGCGTCACCGTCGTAATAAATTTTGCCCATAATTGGACCTCCTCAAAATTTAATAGTATTCTTTAACCTCAGTATCATAGTATCTATGAAGATCATATGGTACGAAAATCCCCTTATCCGTTACCACTCCACTAACCAGGTGAGGAGGTGTGATATCAAAGGATGGATAGTAGCCCTTTACACCTTCCAAAGTATTCTTTACTCCTCTGGCTTCAAGCACCAATTGAGGATCTCTTTCCTCAATCGTTACAGAGTCAATGGTTTGATGAGCTTTATCAGGTATACCTGTCACAAAATATGGAACTCCATGATATTTTGCAGATATTGCTATCTGATAAGTGCCTATTTTATTCACTACATGACCATCCATGCATATAACGTCAGCCGCTGATGTGAAAAGATCTATCTTGTTCCTCTTCATAACAAACGCAGGCATATTGTCAGAGATTACAGTAGTATCGAATCCCATATCACAGGCTACGCTGGCAGTAAGCCTCGCACCCTGAAAATATGGTCTGGTTTCCGGGACAAATAGCTTAATATCCTTTTCTCTTTTCCTTGATACTCTTAACATCATCCCTACAATGGTCTCTCCAAAGCACTGAGTCATTATAGTACCCTTTTCCGGAAACATCGTTACCAGGTGCTCAGCTACCACCTCGATAGTTGAATATCTCCTGTTAAGTGATTCGATCGTTCTCATAAATATTGCCTCATCGACCGGTCTTCCTTCATCCATAGCCTTTCTTGCAGCCTCAAGACATCCATTGGTGGTAAGAACCATTCTATTTGCCGTAGTAGGTCTTGCGTGAGATAGGGTATATGCTGCCTTTTCAAGATATGCCCACATCTCTTCCCTGCCCAAATCCCTGCACTCATAGGCTGCCAAAGCCATACCCATTCCAGCAGCAGTATATGGACCCGCACTTTGGGTCACCATATCAGCTATCGCCTGAGCTACCTCCCGGTGTGTGCTGCAGGTCACAAATTCAATCTTTGTCGGGTATATCCTTCTATCCAAAATCCTGACCTTACCATCCTCATACCATGCAACATTTTCATATCTGAGCATAAAGGCCAGATCATCGTCAAATCTTTTCACAATAAAGCCTCCCTATACCAGTTCTGAAAGTATCCTTTCCTTGATCCCAACAGCCTTGTGCATGACCTTCTCGATATCTATTGTTTTAAACTCTCCATCCTTATATACGATTTGGCCGTCTATCATGGTCATACATATGTCATCTGACTGCCCTGAGTACAAAATATTGGCCAGCTCATCAAAAACAGGCTGAAGATGTGGCTTATCCATATCGAAAACAACGAGATCAGCCTTGTTGCCGACCTTGATTGATCCGCAATCCTCTCTGCCCTGTGCCCGGGCGCCATTTATTGTGGCAAGCTTTAATAACTGGGCAGGATACATAAACTCTGGATCCTGGGTTGAGCCCTTGTTTATCATTGCTGCAAGATATATCTCCTCAACCATGTTTAGATTGTTATTTGAGGAAGCCCCGTCAGTCCCTATAGTAACAGGGATCCCAGCTTCTATCATCTGCTTTATCGGAGCAAATCCGCTTCCAAGCTTCATGTTGCTGGAAGGGCAGTGTACGGGTACAACTCCCTTGGATTTTATGATTTCAATATCGCTGTCCTCGACCCACACACAATGGGCCGCCGTAGTCGGCTGATCGAATAAACCACATTCAGCAAAATACTCAGCAGGAGTCTTACCATACTTTAGCTTGCAGTTATCGTGCTCCCCCTGTGTCTCCGAGAGATGAGTATGAACTATAAGGTTTCTCTCTCTGGCATAATGAGCAACCTCCCGAACGAGACTTTCTCTTGATGTGTACTCTGCGTGCAGCCCAATATCTATCTTAAGTTTCCCAGTCTTATCCCTGGAAGCTATGTCGAGCATCCTCTCAGTATCCTTGTAGCCCTGTAATTCAAATATTGATGGTTTTTTTGAGTTATATGAAAGCCCATGGGACAGATTGACCTTTATACCGCTTTCAGATACTGCCTGTGCCATTAGCTCTATCTCAAAGTACATATCCGTGAAGGATACGACTCCACTTTTTACCATCTCTGCTATCCCCAGAAGGCTGCCCCAATATATGTCCTCCCCAGTAAGTTTCGCTTCAAAAGGAAACATTTTTTCGGTGAGCCATCTGTGAAGCGGAAGACCTTCACCATAGCCTCTTAACAGAGTCATGGGAACATGGCAATGATTGTTGACAAATCCTGGGAGTACCACTTTATTTTCCCCATTGTAAACCTCACCTTCGTAATTCAAAGGCTTTTCTTTGCCTATGTATTCTATCCTGCTTCCATTGGTCACCAAATACATATCTCTTCTAAGGCTAAAACTATCATCCACAACTGAAATTTTATTAAAAAGCATCTGCATCACCCCTATGATTGATTTTAATTCATACTACTCTTCAAAAACCTCAAGCGCCTGATAGAAATCTGCAATCAAATCATCTACATTCTCTATTCCTACCGACAGTCTGAACATCCCAGGAGTAATACCCATCCTTCTTCTATCCTCATCCGGCATATGAGCATGGGATGATGTCACGGGATGGTTAAGTGTTGTCCTTATCCCTCCAAGGGTTGTCGCATAATGAGCAAATTTCAACCTTTTCATGAATGCATTGATTTTCCCCATATCCTCAGGAAGGACAAAGCTCATGATCCCAGCCATTCTATCATTGGATTCAAACAGCCTTGTTGCAAGCTCATGCTGAGGAAAGCTCTCCAAGCTGGGGTGATTTACCTTAAGAACGTGTGGATTATCCTCCAATGCTTTGGCAAGGGCAGCTGCATTTGACATTTGTCTTTCTAGCCTTAGGTCTATGGTCTGTACTCCTCGAATAGTCATCCAAGCTGCAAACGGATCCCCAGGGGTTCCGCACAGCATACTAATTGGCTGGACCTTGTTTGCAATAACCTCGGTTGATGTTATTGATCCTGCAATAGCATCACTATGACCGTTAATAAATTTTGTAAGAGAATTAATTACTATATCTGCACCAAGGGACAGTGGCTGTATCGACATAGGCGAGGTAAAAGTATTGTCGACGATCAACATAGCTCCAGCTTCATGTGCTATCTTTGCAAGCATGGAAATGTCCGTAAGCGCCATAGTAGGATTTGCCATTACCTCAGTATAGACTATCTTGGTATTCGGTAGAATTGCTTCCCTTATAGCCTCTTCACTTGTGAAATCCACAAGAGTCGACTCCACTCCAAATCTTGGAAGCAGTTTTTTTAAGACATCGAATGTTTCGCCGTAAATACTGCTGTTGCATAGAATGTGGTCTCCTGAACTGACAAAAGTCATAAGAGTTGATGTGATCGCACCCATTCCTGAAGAGAAAATGAGACTTTTCTCCCCGCCTTCCAGGTATGTAATTATTTCAGCCAGAGCCTCTCTGTCAGGATTATTAGTCCTAACATAAGTATATTTAGAGGCGTAAGCCTCCCTAACCTCTTCAAGGCTCTTCATTGTGAAGGAAGTGGTACAGAAAAGGGGAAAGGCTTCGGGTTTGTTAAAATCCATTCCCTTTGTGGTTTTTCCCTTGTATAACATTTCAGTAGCTTTTGTGTTATCCAAAACAAATCCTCCTCCCAAATATATTCTACTCAAGCTGCTTTTTTGCTTTCCTTATTCTCTTTTTAACAAAATCACTGATGTCATCAGTTATAGATTTTAATATCGTCTTATGACTCTCGGCAAACAGAAGGTCGATTGTTGATCTAAGCTGCCTTTGAGTCTCCTTATCCAAGGTCTTAAGAGCCTTGATCATAGCATCGGCAGCAACAATTTTCTCATTGTTCAAATCACTCAGGCTCTTTGCACCTGTCCCCTGAAGAATATCAAACAATGTATTCACAAATCTCTCCCTGTCCTCATTGGAGAGTTTTGTAAGCCATGACCTTACCGCCTTGTTTATATTTATACCTTCCTTGCTTAGTCCCGATTTGTAAATGAACTCATTTCCCAGGATCTCCCATAGGAATGGATTGTGCTGATACATCGCAAGACCGCTGCTTTTTACGACATAATACTCCTCACCATGTTCAAGAAGCATTCCGATAATTGATGACTCTGGAAGGAATGTCACGATCTTCTCGATTATAGCCTGATAACCCGGTGTTTTTACAACCTCAGGTTGAAATCCGGGACCATCATTATTGAATATCTCTATAATACTCTCCCTATAGGCTCCCTCCATATTTGCCGAAGCATATACCGCAAGATTTCCACCCTTTGAATGACCTCCAAGATAAAACTCACCTGAATAGTTTTCCATTACCCATTTGGTGTACTTTACTGCCTCCCTTTGCGAATGGACCTCATCCTTAAAGCTCATCTGAAGATCCTCCTTCCAGCCTGCAATTGAGTCATCAGTTCCTCTAAAGGCAGTGAAATGAAGATCGTCAAATATTGTAAACACCATTGCAGAAAACTGCTTAACTCTTTCAATGTCGACCTGGTCCACATATCCTGAAAGCTTCAGTTCTCCAAACCTTTTTGTAGCTGCAGCCTTCTCAAGGAATACTGGGATATCCTTTAGAAATGGCAGGTCTTTAAGGTGTTCAGTCGTTTTAGTTTCCTTAAATCTCAATGCCGCATCCTTCAGGAGTATATGTCCACTCTCTCCGACAGCTGGAACGATGCCGCTAAAATCGTTATAGCACAGTACAGAAAGGACAAGATTGTCCACCTCATTGAAGTCATCCTGATTAAAGGAGAGGTCACCTCTCCAATCTAAATAATCATAGATATTTCCCATTATCGCACCTCTTAACTCATATACATCCCTATTAATATTGATTATACCTTAATATTAGTAAGTTTCTTCAAATATTTGCAAATAAGGGATGCCTTTTCAGACATCCCTCATACTAATCAATTATTCCTTTCAAGTAGCTCCTGAACTCCTCTCCAATGTCCTCTCTTCTGAGAGCATACTCCACTGTAGCCTCAAGAAACCCTAGTTTATTGCCAACGTCATACCTCTTTCCCTGGAATATGTAGGCATACATCGCCTCTCTTTCAACAAGGAGCTTCAATGCATCCGTCAGCTGGATCTCTCCATTTTTCCCAGGTTTAGTCATTTCGATGCATTCAAAGACAGCAGGATTTATTATGTATCTTCCAAGGATAGCAATATTGGATGGAGCCAACTCCCTTGCCGGTTTCTCAACCAGATCCTTTACCTTGTATATCTTATCCTCAATATGCTTCCCGTCAATAATGCCGTACTTTGATACATCCTCCTCTGAGACCTGCTGTACTCCGAGTATCGTGGTCTTGTATTCGTCATAGACCTCTATCATCTGCCTCAAGCATGGCTTATCGCTGTATACGATATCATCCCCCAGAAGTACTGCAAATGGCTCGTCTGCTATAAAGCTTTTTGCACAGTGGATCGCATGGCCTAAACCTCTGGGCTCCTTCTGTCTAATGTAGTGTATATTGGCCATATCGGATATCCTTCTTATCTCCTCCAAAAGCTCCTGCTTGTTTGATCTTTCCAGTTCCAGCTCCAGTTCTACGGATTTATCGAAGTGATTTTCGATTGAAGATTTATTTCTGCCTGTGATTATAAGTATTTCCTCTATCCCTGAATCAACGGCTTCCTCAATTATGTACTGAAGTGTCGGCTTATCTACAATGGGAAGCATCTCCTTTGGCTGAGCCTTTGTTGCCGGTAAAAACCTTGTTCCCAAGCCTGCTGCCGGGATTACTGCCTTTCTGACCCTCATTTGTCTACCTCCTGTTTCAAAGAAGCAAAGCTCCGTTCTCATCTGTCATTTATCTTACAACATTTATCATTCAGTTGAAAGTCTGAAAAACAAAAACCACAGGTTCATTGACCTATGGCTATACCTTACGATGCATTTATTACAGCAGATCTGTGGTAAGCTTCCTTCATTGAAGATCTGTTTGACCTAAGCAAGCTTTCCGTTTCCAGATATTCATTTGCGACAGGACAATATTCGTAGCTTGCGAGGTAATGGATCTCTTCCCCCCTGTATTCTCCCAATTCCATGATCTCAACTATTTCAACCTCATGCTCCTGCATACACAGGTAACAAAACTTCTTCCCTTCGACTCTTCGCACAGCAGCATCACGTCCCTTCGCAGATAGAATAATTGCATTTGCCCCTATAAAGCATTATAGCAAAATATAGCTATTGTGTCACAATATTTGGATATTTGATGTTTATTTTTTTTGATATGTCAAATCCTATCCTTTATCTCTTGGCAGCTCAAGCTGATGTTTCCTATCTAAAGCCTTCTCCTTGGAAATCCTGTTTTTCCTTACCATATCAGAATTTTCCATGTATCTGTGCGATTTCCTGCAATATTCATAGATTGCATTGAACATGATTTCTTCACCCTTATATTCAATACAATCGATGCTTTCAACTATGTCGACCTCGTGGACCTCCTTACATAATATGCAATATTTCACTTCGCTACCAAGCTTTTTCATCCACACACCTCTCTTTTCCATGCCCAATAACTATGTAGTCAGTTAAAGTTTACTATCTAAAATTTAAGTTAAAAAGTGAAATTGACCCTAACAGATATTCCCTTCGCTCATGCAGCCTATTGTTTCCAAGCCCTTTTCGAGAGCCAGTACCAATAGCTTCGACCTTTCCCAGTTGGCTTCGGAGTTGTTTATAATAACATCGCAATATCTATTAGTCAGTTTTACCTCCATCTCATAGGATGCCAGACGCCTCTCTATCTCAGGCTCGTTCCTTTCTCTCATCCTCCTGACACATTCGATTGCAGGAGCAGTGATTCCAATTACAAGTACCTTGTCTCCATATCTATCCTTTAGCTTCTTAGCTCCATTCCTGTCGACAATTATTGAAGCAGTCGCATTCATATCGATGACCCGGGATATTGCTCTTATACTGGTTGCATAAAAATACCCATGATACTGTGTATACTCGAGCAGCTCACCCTCCTCATGCATTCTTAGGATTTCATCTCTTGTTGAAAAGTGATAGTGCACTCCATCCACTTCACCTTCTCTTGGAGCTCTGCTTGTGTAGGTTATTATCTTTTCCATACCGAGCTGATTTCTAAGAGTTGTCTTACCTGAGCCGCTTGGCCCGACAAATGCAATTACGTTTATCATAAGCTTACTTCCTCCTAAAATATCTGCAGATTTTTTCTTTCTTCAAATCTCCAGGCGTCCCTTACCATGTCCTCAAGACTTCTTTCAGCTTTCCATCCGAGCTCCTTATAGGCCTTGGATGGATCCGCAAAGCAAACAGGAATATCTCCAGGTCTTCTTTCTGCTATCACAAATGGTAGGTCTACTCCGTTCACTTTTTTGAAGGTCTCAACCAGTTCAATCACAGAGGTTCCCTTACCTGTTCCTAGATTATATACGCTGACACCTTTTTTCATCTTCTCGATTGCAACTGCATGTCCTTCGGCAATATCTACTACGTGAATATAGTCCCTTACACAAGTTCCATCCTCCGTATCGTAATCGTTGCCAAATACTGTTAGCTTTTCTAGATTTCCAGTTGCCACTCTTGTAATGAATGGCATCAGGTTATTGGGTATCCCCTTTGGATCCTCTCCCAACAGCCCGCTTTCGTGAGCACCGATTGGGTTGAAATATCTTAATAATGCAACCGAAAATCCTGGGTAGGCATTTGATGCATCCTTCAATATCCTCTCACTCATGGCCTTCGTCTCTCCGTATGGGTTGGTTCTTTGCCCTAGCTCCATTGATTCAGATAGAGGTGATGGCTGTGAACCGTAAACTGAAGCTGAGGAACTGAATACAAATTTTCCCACACCAAACTCTATACAAAGTTTGCTTAGCACCATAGTACTTACAAGATTATTGTAATAATACTCTATAGGCTTTTCTATGCTCTCACCTACTGCCTTAAATCCCGCGAAGTGGATCACTCCGTCATATGGACTTTCCTCAAATATACTTCTCATCGAGGTCTTATCAGTTGCATCCTCAACGAAAAGCTTTAGCTTCATACCGGTTATCTCTTCGATCCTGCTCAGTACATCCTCTCCTGAATTTGAAAGGTTGTCTACTATCACAACCTCGTGGCCTCTTTCGATGAGTTGGACGACCGTATGGCTCCCAATAAATCCAAGACCTCCTGTTACAAGCACCTTCATGATCAGCCCTCCTCACATATCGCTTTCGTACACCACTCTTATGCTTTGATTATAGCAAAACTATGACTCCATGTCCTTGATTGATACAAAACTTTAACGGCAGTTATTTAAATCTCCCATCATCTTTTTCTTTGTATATTCCATAAGTATTTGAAAGAGAATCTTTGAAGTATTTAGTCCTTGGAGGATCATAAGTATACTTTGCAAAGACTAGAATTGACAACACCAATATTATCCAGGCAGTAACAGTATATGAGGCCTTTACATCAAGTTTTTCCATAAGCCTATACCTTACAAATTGGCCACCTATAGCTCCCAGTATAAATGTAAGCATGTGAACAGGCAGATGTGATTCTCCAAAGAATAGCTCATATAATTCGATACCACCAAAGGTTATGAATATAAAAGCTGCAATACCTGCCACAAGAGGAAAGATGTAAGAAGTCTTTACAGGTCTGGAATTGATGTATTCTATTACTCCAATTATTAGCATGGGGAAGAATGCAATCTTCCAGTGCTCCCATTTGCTTTCATTTACTGGGCTTATTAAACCCAAAAAATCTATACCAGTAGACTTATATAGTTCATGGAACATCAGACCAATTACTATGACAGTTGTCGTTACAATCGCATGAGTTGAGCTTCCCTGAAGCTTATTAATCATAATAAATACCTCCCGACTCGTCTGGAAGCATTTCCTTCTGGTTATTTATACCCACATAATACTTTAGAGCTGTTGCTACAGCATTCATCACGATACATCTACCATATGGTTTTTCAACCTACAGCAAGGGTACATATTATTCATAATACCTAAAGGAGTGATCTGATGAATACTTACAGACCGATAGAAGAAATTTTTACAGTTGAAAAGGAACACTGGGTAGGAAATGGCTTCAGGGTAAGGAACTACTTCCCCGGCGGCAGGAACCTTCTTCAGAGATTTACTCCCTTCGCTCTGATGGATTACAATGCTCCAAAGGAATTTCCACCCTCAAGCTCATCAAAGGGTATAGGTCCTCATCCTCATAGAGGAATTGAGACTGTTACCTTCGCCTTCCAAGGAGCAGTTGAGCACCATGACAATGCAGGAAACCATGGGATCATCTATCCCGGGGATGTTCAGTGGATGACTGCCGGGAAGGGGATTATGCACAAGGAATATCATGAAAAGGAATTCCAGACTAAAGGCGGAGTTTTCCAGATGATCCAGCTATGGGTGAGCCTTCCCAAAAAGGATAAGTATACCGACCCAATGTATCAGGAAATAACGAACAGCATGATGGGTAAGACTGAGCTGCCAGAAAAATCAGGGACTGTTACCGTCGTTGCAGGTGAATTTCTGGGAGCTAAGGGGCCAGCTCATACCTTCTCTCCAATGAACATATATATCCTGAATATGAATGAGAAATCTACTGTTTTTTTGGATGAGCCATCCGACTACAACACCGGCATCCTAATGATATCAGGATCGGCTATTGTAAATGGATCTCAAGTTATAGAAAATGATTTTGTTCTCTTCGAAAATAAGGAGGGGACGATCGAAATCAAGTCAGAGGATCCATCAGTCAAGCTGATCGTATTAGGCGGGGAGCCGCTAAATGAACCGCAGGTAGGCTCGGGGCCTTTTGTCATGAACACAATGGAGGAAATAAGGCAAGCTTCCCTCGACTACAGGGAAGGAAGATTTGGAACAGACAAGTTTTAAACTAGCAGATGCCCTGGTTCTCCGGGGCATCTGCTAGTTAGACTGATTTATAGACCGTATTCCTTTATCTTATACCGTAAAGATCTCTCACTTATGCCTAGGCTTTCTGCAGTCCACTTTCTGTTTTGCCTGTTATTCTCAAGTGCAAACCTGATTGCTTTCTTTTCAACGTCCTTAAGGGACTCGCCCTCATATATCTTAATGTGTTTTTCGCTTGAATCATTATCCCCTCTAATAAGCGTAGGATTGTTAAGATTTAGTGCATCCACACCAATCTGGTCCTCTCCACTCAACAGTACAGCTCTTTGGATTATATTTTCAAGCTCTCTTACATTTCCTGGGAAGCTGTAGCTCTTCAACTGTTTCATTGCTTCTTCCGTCACACCTTCGACATCTTTGCTGTAGGCTATCCTGTATTTGTCGATAAAATGTGGGACAAGAAGCTTCAAATCCTCAGTTCTTTCCCTGAGAGGAGGAGCCACGATATTGATGACGTTTATCCTGTAATAGAGGTCCTCTCTGAAATTGCCTATCCTGATTTGCTCCTTGATGTCCCTGTTTGTGGAGCAGATGACCCTGACATCCACAGGGAAGTTTTTTTCATCTCCGATCTGTCTAACTTCCTTCTCCTGGAGAAATCTTAACAGCTTTGATTGCAGCCTTCCATCCATTTCACCTATCTCGTCAAGAAAAAGCGTTCCCTTGTGGGCTTTTCTGATTAGCCCGATATCCTCTTTGAAAGCACCTGTAAAAGACCCCTTCTTATATCCAAAGAGCTCACTTTCAAGTAGTTCACTGGGCATTGCCGCACAATTTATTGCAATAAAGGGTTTCTTAGCCCTGTTGCTGCTGGTGTGGATGGTTTGAGCTATCAACTCCTTACCCGTTCCACTTTCCCCAGTTATAAGAACAGTCGCATCGGTATCCTTTATCTTATCGACAACTTTTCTTATATCAAGAATAGACTTCGATTCACCGATCAAGGTCTTTCTAAGATGACCCTGTAGCTGATCCAGTTCCTTCTTCAAATCAAGTTTCTCAGAAGCAGTGCTGAGTAATATCAATAGCTGTTCGTTATCTATTGGCTTGGTTATAAAGTAATATGCTCCTGCCTTTATAGCCCTGATGGAGTTATCTATTGTCGAATATGCCGTCATGATAATAATCACGGCACCTGGGTCGATGACAAGGAGCTCTTCCATGAGATTTAACCCGCTTCCCTCAGATAATCTTAAATCAAGAAGCACAAGATTTATCTTCTCCTCGATAAATATCCTTTTCCCATCAGCCATATTATCACTTGTAAATACCTGGTACTCATCCTCAAGCAGAAACTTAAGAGCCCTTAGTATTTTTATTTCATCATCGATAATAAGTATCTTGGTCTTCATATACTAACACCTCTCATGACCTTGAGATATACACCAAATCCCTTGCCAACTTCATTAGGTTTGGCCTGAATGCTCCCTCCGTTCTCCTCGATCAGCTTTTTGACGATAAACATACCAACACCGTTTCCATTTTCCTTTGTTGTGTAGAAAGGTTCAAATATATAATCGAGTTGATCCTCCTTCATTCCGGAGCCATTATCTTTGAACTCAATATTAATGATCTTCCCTTCTGGATACCCTCTTATTATGATGGTCGGATTTTCAATGTCAGCCAAAGCATCCCTTGAATTTAGAAGAATATTTATAACTATTTGCTTGAAATGTCCCAGATCAAACTCTATAAGTAAGTTCTCAGGAACATCTATAGCAATATTGATATCCCTGATCTGAAGTTTGATAAACTTGATCGCATTCTCAAGCTCATTTTTCAGGTTAAGCAGCTTCTTTTGAGGCTTACGTGGAGATGTAAACTCCATGAATTCTGTAATGAGAGCATCTATCCTGTCAATTTCCTCAGGGATGTCCTCGGAGGCAGCTATCATAAATTCCTTATTATCAAGCTTGTCCTTCATCTGGGTTGTGTATATCTTTACAGATGTCAGTGGATTTCTAATCTCATGTGCAAGGGAGGATATTATCCTGTCCATAAACTGAAGCTTGTCATAGTTTCTTAGCTCGTTGATTAGAAGCTTTTCTTCTTGAGTCTTTTCCTCTATAATCCTCTTCAGTCTTCTATTGACAAGCTGTACAACAAAAACCAACATCATAAGTGCAAAAATAGAAAGAAGAAGTACCTTAATTTGAAATTCAGTCTCTTCCCCTGTGTTTCTTATGGGAGTGCCAAACCACTTTCTGTGGATGGAGTCATACATACCATTCGACTGGATCTCGTTTAGACCCTCATTGAGTTTCTTCAAGAGTACCGGATTATCTTTCGAGACAGCCATTGAGTACTTCTGCTCATTCAGGGTCTCACCGACTATCTTGACCTGATCGATCCAGCCTCTCTCATTACAGATATAATTGACTGTAAGAGTATTGCCTACCATGGCATCCACCTGTTGGTCAACTAATGTTGCTACCGCTTCCTCCATAGTGTCTAACTGAATTATCTTGATATCCTTGATCCTGCTCAATTCGAAATATATTATGTCTTCCTTCTGGATAGAAACCGTCTTACCTACAAGATCTGAAATATCTCCGATGGAGTAGTTTGAATCCATTACAAAGACAGATTGCGAATTCATCAGCAAAGAGTCCGTGAAATTAAACTTTTCCCTTCTCTCGTCTGATTCCTTCATACCCTGTATTATATCAGCCTGCCCTCTTTCGATAGAGTGAAATGCATCCTCCCACTTCATCGGTATGAACTGAAATTCTATCCCCGTTACAAGACTGATGGCCTTAAGAAGGTCTACATTAAATCCCTTGTAGACTCCATCCACATCCAGAAACTCATATGGTGGAAACTGGATGTCCCCAGCGACCCGATAGGTTTCAACATCCCCATATCCGAAGGAAAAGGAAGCAGTGAGGAGTATAAGTATTAGCGTCAAAGCAAGCGTCTTTTTTATCATTCTTCCCAGCCTTTCAATACTATTGAATCAATAGCTATATATTATCATGAGGATAAACTTAACTCCAGAAAAAGCTGGTTTCTTTCATTAAAAATGCCCCCATCGTTTCGATAGAGGCATCCAGATCATTTTAATATATATTCAGTTACTATTACCGGCGACTTGGCATTGAATATCCTTATCTGCTCTTCACTGTCCGTCTCAAGGACATAAAGCGAGAATCCTCCGAGACTTACTTTGTCCCCAAATCTGATATGTTCAATCTCAAAATCGTCCATGGAGAAAAAAGCTGCAATTGCAGACTCCCTTACAAAGTATTCCTCTCCCTCCAGAAGTACCTGAAGCCTGGCCAGACTTCCACTCTTTACTATAAAATTAAAATCTCTGCAGTCAGGAGAGTTAGTGGATCTCGTTGCCCAAGCTCCGTCGAAATACTCCACTTCATATGGCTTTAAGTGTCTGTCATACAGGCCTTTGTGATATATAGAAAGATCGCCCTTTAATGGCAGAATATACCTTTGATAACCTGTAAAATCAGAAAAAGTCGACTCTGTTGTCGTAAAGGTTGCAGAGGAGATCCTCCATAAAAAATCCCTCTCTGCGAATACCGAATTCTCAGGGTATATGGCAAGTTGAGTGGTTTCTCCACCTGCCCACTTGGTGGTTATGAAATCTTCCTTACTGATTATTTTAGCCTTCATATGATCCACCTTCCTTTTATCGAAGGAACTTTAATTAGTCTATCTTTAACTCAACCAGAGCTTTATTGAACTCGGCAAGCTTCTCTTCATCCTTTACCAGAGGAAGATTGGCTTCAATATTCATCAGACAACCATTAGTCCCGATCTTTGCTAGCTCGAAACCGATTACAAGGTCAGATTGACAATTTGGATTTGTTTTCCCATCAAGTTCTTTGCCAATATCATAAACTCTTCTGCAAAGCTTTGCATTTTCCATTGGAGCAGATGCACCGACCACTCCTGCGTCAGCGATCGCTTTCTTCCTAATTTCCTTTTCTTCTTCAGTTTCCTTTGGAAGCTTGTATGCGTTTATGATAACTCCATATGCGTTGGCATCCGTGACGATCCCTGATAGAAGCTTTTCTCTTATATCCTCCAGCTCCTTAGCATACTCAAGCTGAACCTCTGCTGACAAGCCGTAGTCCTTCTTTGTGGATAGCTTGCATACCATGCCTATAAGGCCGCATGCCAGGGCTCCTGAAAGTGCTGATGCACTTCCTCCACCTACCGTTACATCATCGGTATCGAGTATAAGCTCCATTATATCCTTGTAATCCATGTTCTATTCTCCTCGTAATTAGATTTTTTAAGACATAGGGCTCGCTGTCAGCAAGCCCTATGGTGTCTATTCATAAAATTTCACTGTTCGTCTAAAAGTCTCTTCTCTAGTATTTGCTCTATGCTGAAGTTCTCGATTTGCAGATAATACTCTGCAACATCAAGCAGCGACTTCATTGGAATAGTTCCGATTACCTCGCTTCCAACTACGTTTACTCCGCATCTTCTGGCTTCCATCTTGACCATTTCGAACGCTTGATATACTGCTGACTTTTCATAGTTGACAAGGTTCATTGAAACCTGAGTTTGATTTCTCTCTTCAAGCTTAAGTCCGATAGCCTTGACGTATCTTAATCCGCCACCAAGGTGTCTAACCTTCTTAGCTATTTTATCAGCGATCTCAACATTTGGCGTATCCAGATTGATGTTGAAGGCTACAAGAGGTACTCTAGCACCAACTGCAGTTGCTCCGCTCTTTGCATTCATCTCCTGTGGACCAAAGTCTGGCTTCCATTCTTCATCCTTTATCTTCTCGAAAAAGCCTTCATACTGACCTTTTCTAACTGAAGCAAGGTTTCTTCTGTCCTCCTTGGTGCAAGCATCTTCATACAGGTACACTGGGATTCCCCAGCTTCCAAGCTCAGCTCCTACTTCCTTCGCTACTTCAATACACTCGGCGATAGTGACATTTGATACCGGAGTAAATGGCACTACGTCCGTTGCTCCCATCCTTGGATGAGCTCCCTCATGCTTGGTCATATCTATAAGCTCTGCAGCCTTCTTAGCTGTGTTGATTGCAGCTTCCTTGATTTTGTCTGGAGCGCCGATCATTGTAAGGACTGTTCTGTTGTGGTCCTTGTCTGATGAGTAGTCCAGTATTGTGATTCCCTCAATTTTTCTGGCTTCATCAACTATCTTTTCTACGATTACAGAATCCCTGCCCTCGCTAAAATTTGGAACACATTCCATTAATTTCTTCATAATAACCTCCTTTAATACTATACCAAGCTTTCAACAAATGTCTTAATAAACCAAATAGTCTGTGGTTGATAGATAATGTCTACAAGGAATGCTCCAACTATTGGAACGATCATCATAGCCTTTCTGCTCATGCCGTACTTCTCATTAACTGCTGTCATATTAACGATAGCTGATGGAGTTGCTCCAAGACCATGTCCTGCAAGACCTGCAACCATAACTGCTGCATCGTAGTTCTTTCCAAGTATTCTGAAGACAACGAAGTATCCAAGAAGTGAAAGAACGACAACTTGTGCGAACAGTACTATCAGTACTCCACCGATTAGCCCTGAAAGCTCCCAAAGCTTCAAAGTCATAAGTGCAAGTGACAGGTAAAGGTTAAGCATTACATTTCCAATTTCATCAACAAGTGCAAAATCAAACTTGTAAAGGTGAAGCTTTTCGTTAACATTTCTAAGTATAACTGCTACAAACATCGCTCCAACGTATGTTGGGAAGCCCATGTTGATTATCTTGCTGATCCATCCGGCTATTATTGTACCAAAGGCCATACAAATTAGGATTGCCGATACATTCTTTATTATATCAAGTGAGCTTAGCTTATGGCCAGTACTAACGTTTATGTCAGTAACAGAAGTATCGAAGCTTGAATCCTCTTCCGGCTTCAGGTTGTATTTTACGATAAGTCTTCTTCCAAGAGGACCACCGACTAGAACTGCTGATATCAAACCAAAGGTTGCAGCTGCTGCTCCAACAAGTGGTGCAACCTCATATCCCATTTCAGCAAAGGATGTACCATAGGAAAGTGCTGCTCCATGTCCACCGATCATTGATATAGCACTGGCAAGAAGAGCATATGGTGCTTCAAGACCGATTACCTTCGCTACAGCAATTCCCAATGTATTTTGGATGATTGAGATCACACCAGCAATCAGCCAGTATACTATAAGTAATTTGCCGCCCTTAACAAGAAGCTTGTAGCTTGCCCCAAGTCCTACTGTTGTAAAGAATGCAAGCATAAATGCGCCTTGAAATATATTTTCAAATGAAAAAGCAAATGAGCCTGAAAGGTGCCCTAACCAGGTAACGAACATGAATATGAAACCACCGATTACAGGTGCAGGAATACAGTATTTATCAAGAATTTTGACCTTGCCTTTTACGAAATAACCAATAAGTAATAATGCCGCGGCAAATGCTAGTGTAACTGCTGAATCAAGACTAATTGACATTAGGCCTTCAACCAATTCAAATTTCATAATATCCTCCTTTAGTATTTGAAAGTATGTTGCAAATAATTCCAGTTTATTGCTAACCCTTTCCCCTTACACTCCCTTCTATGGTCAATTTTCAATACACTTATTCACAATACAAATATGCAATTTTCGAGCCAAGTATTTTTGGCAAAATAAAATGTCTATTTTGCAATGATTCTTTTTATCAGCGATGGTAGATTGCCAAAAAAGCAACAAAAATAGCCCTGCAAAAATTGCATGGTGCAAATTTTGCAGGGCTATTCTCAATCCTTTATTAATATCTTACTCTGGGATAACAGATATTTATCCGTAATATCTACTAAATCCTCATTAGCTGCCTGAATGTAGAAAATAGTATAGACATCCTTATCCTTGAAATACTTGCAATAGGTTCTGCCAAATAGTGTTATAGGAGGGAAATCAAAATTCTCATTATCCGATTTTGGCTTTCCGAGTTGAAGGTAATGCTGCTTAAATCCATCAGGAATATGTGTGACTGATCTTGTATTTACATAAGAATCTATTTGCATCCAATCATCGATGCCAAATTTACTTATACCGTCCTTTATCACAATAGCTTCTGGCTTAAAATATGCCTCTTCATTATCCAGGCCAAGCTGAGATAAAATAAGGCTCAGGTAGTCATATCGAGTTACAGCTTCAGCTAACTCTGCCAAATCGATTTCTTCTTCAGAGTATTGATCAGATTTTAATTTTATTATGTAAGCTCCGTAAAATGCGCTGTTATATGGTGATTTAGGATCGTAAATACTGGACCTTCCTTTCTCAAAATCTCCGAAGGTATAGTAAATGGACATATCGAGCAATCCATTGCCATGAAGATCAATGCTCGAAGAAGAAATATCTCTTGCATTAAAAAGAAGCATATTGGAATACCAATTCAGTCCATTCTCTTTAGCACTGATCGGATCCACAAATTCAATAGCCAACCCTTCATCCTTCCCAAGTACATGAAATGATTCTTCCCATGACGCCAGGCTCATAATGATATGACTTCTAATTGATGGAGCTAAAAAAGCAATACTTATGGTGAACATTAGAATAAAAACCACAACAATTAAAGACTTATTATTCTTTATCATTGTATCTCACCTTATCCAGGGACTTAATTGGGGGCTTGGTGACAAATCAATAACCATATAGTAGAGCCATGGCCATCATTATTTGGTATTTCTCTCTGATACAGTATCTACCTCAGAAAGCTTGCCATAAATAAGAGGAGATTTCGGATCGTGACAGCGATAGTTTCTCTCGATCTCATTCGATTTGAAGTTTGCGTAACAATAAACACATCCATTTTTACAGGTGTTGTATGACCCTATATCGATGCTGGAGTCGCATAAGCACTCCGGTCTTTGACCTTTATCCCTTTTGACGCTTAACTTCAAACCGCTCAGCCGCTCGAGTCTTTCTATGTCCACACAACTAGCATGACCTATCCCAAATCTACTCAGATCTATATCCTCAGCACAAGTATCAACTACTAAACCAACAGATTTAGCTATTTCAGATATTTGGTGTGCCAGCTCCGTTTTCTGATTAGTATCAGGATACTGCACACCCATTGTATACAGCTTCTTATGTATGCTTTTATATTCATCCAGGAAACTGATGGTGCATTTTTCTGTATATGGACTTAATTTATCCGCAAGAGTTCTAAAGTAATTTATGTGGTGATCCATTGTGTATTTTTCACTAAATAATATTGGGTCATACCTCCAGATAACTCTATCTTTTCCAATCATCGTGGACAGCTTCTGAAATGCAGGTATTTTGTAGTCCTTTTTTGAAGGTAAATCAGCTTCGATGTCGTTTCCATATGAGTTTAGTGTGAACTGAAAGTAGTAGCTGTAACCATTAAGCTCTTCAAGTCTTGATAACATAGGCAAAGGATTTTTAGTCCAAAATACAATACCGTCGACAAAAGCTTTATCAAGACTTACCTTGCTTACTCTATGGATATTCCATGGATTACGCACCAATACGTACCCATCTTTCAATCTATTGTAGAACCACTCTGAATAGAACGCAGGGATGTCTGTTCTCCTGCTTGCACTTATTATCATAATTTCACCATCTAAAACTCAAGTATCATATCATACCAAACTGCTCCTCCATGCGTTGAACCTGACACCCCAAGGTTAACAAATCCAAATTTTGAATAGTAGTGGATCAGGTGCTCCTTGCATGTGAGGATAAGCCCCTTGCGTCCGTTTTTCATAGAAGCTTCAATCAGATGATTCATAAGCTTTGCTGCTATCCCTTGATTTCTATACTCTGGAATAACGTCCAGACCAAATATTGCTTGATAATAGCCATTTGGGTCATGAAGGGAAGCATCACTGAATAGCTCGTCATAGATGGTCCTTGAATTTGTAATGCATCCATTTACGAATCCAATTATCCTTCCATTATCCTCGGCAACATAGAAGCTGTCCGGGAATGTATTTATCCTGTTCTTAAGAGATGATCTGGTTGCGGCCTCTGCCTCAGGAAAGCATTCAGCCTCTACGTTTACAACTGCATCCAAATCCTCAGGCATTACTTTTCTGATTGTTATTTCCATGATTTATTACCTCCTGAAAATGTATGTTATCGAAAAATTGAGTATCGTTAATAATCTAAACCCTTATTAAGCCTGACATTTCAAAATATACATTTCTAGCCTTGAATGGTGCGGGACAAGTATACTGTAACTTAATTTTCTCAAAATCACTGATTCGTTTAGAGTAAAAATATGGACTTTGAAATTCAAGTTTCTCACTTCTAAGCCATTCGGGGACCTCGATTTCAAGTACCTGAAGATAGTAGTCAATTATGGCGGATACTTTAGTCAAATATATGATTTCATCTTCATCACAAACCTCTAAATCAATAGGAGTATTTAAGCTATCAATGAAGTTTTTATCCTTTGATTTTAATAACTCCATAAGCTGGTTCAAACTTGTATCCAAGTCATTTATAAGATATAGATCATATAAAAATTTATTCCCAATCATATCCTAAATCCTCTCCTAGATATTTTATAAACTTGATCTGTCTTTCACCAATTAATTTTAATGGTACATATCTCGATATAATATCAAAAAGCACAGCTTTATCTTTAATTCCAAGTTCACTACACAATATATAAGCATCAACAAAATCCTTAGCTGGTTCAGGCCTTGCTGCCAATATTTTCATAGCTAATAATTGCTCCGCTTTAGGTTTTAGGATCTTAAAGTTAGAATAGACTCTGTACACTTCCTTATCTTCTTTTATAAGGGATTTTAGGGGTTCTTTGATATCCTCATTTAACCAATCGTCGTTTAAACCAAAGGTGAATTTGACTTCTTGAAGTATATTTTCTAACAAGGAATGATTTACATCGCTTAAAACACAATCAATATCTTTGGTTGCAGGTCTGTTATCATAGACCATGGTCATTATCGAACCACCATATACCGTAATCTCTAATTGTAATTGATTCTCTCTTAATCTCTCGTTAAGGTACTCAAAAATACTTAACAGTTTATCCTTATTGAATAATTCGTTCAAATCAAACACCTCCTATTAACATTATACCGTAATAATCATACTGCCTCAATGTATTGTATTATACAGATATAAAAGGGTCATCTAATTATATTTGTTGAATTAAGCAAAAAACCAAATCACAAAATTAGCATTTTGTGATTTGAAAATCAGGAACAAAAGGGACAGCCCCAATGTCCTATTTAATTCAGTTTCAGCCAAACTATCCATCTTGACTATTTATATTTATTCCTTATATCCTCATCAATAGTCTTATTGTCCAAAGGTGATTCACACTCTGCCTGCCCCTGGAAGTTCACAACTGCCTTTCTTACCCTATTTAGCGAAGCCAGGGTTCCAGGACCTGCGATACATCCTCCAGAGCATGCCATGCCCTCTAGCAGCATTCCATTCTTCTTGCCTGCCTTCGCAGTCCTCATAAGCTTAACGCATTCATGCAGCGTAGATACTCCCTCTACATTGATCTCCCTTGAGGGATCGATTTTCAAGGCAGTTCTCTTAACAGCCTCTGCTACTCCTCCAGCAATTGCATATCCTCTACCAAGGGATGAAGCATCCTGAATCTCCTTGGAAACCTCGATTTCTGAAAGCTCTATGCCCTTTGCTACGAACATTCCCATTAGCTCCTCAAAAGTAATAACAAAATGCACATAATCCTTTACGTCGTCTCTAAGAGCCTCAAGTTTCTTGGATATGCACGGCCCTATAAAGGCGATTTTAGCATTTGGATTTTTCTTTTTTATGTATATGGCTGTCTCGACCATTGGAGATGCAGAGTCTGAGATATACTCATACTGATCAGGAAACATCTTCTCAACCATAATAGTCCATGAATTGCAGCAGCTGGTTCCCATATAGGGTATATCGTTTGGAACCTTCTCAAGGAACTCGTGAGCCTCCCTCATAGTTGTAATATCAGCTCCAAGGCTTACTTCCACAACATCTTCAAAGCCAAGCTGCTTGATCCCTTCAAAAATCTGGATTGGTGTAGCCAATGGACCAAACTGGCCTAAAAACGATGGGGCAATTATTGCATATACCTGATCTTTTCCCTTAAGGGCTTTAATAAGCTGATATATTTGTGATTTATCAGAGATCGCTCCATAAGGGCATTGAACGATACAATTCCCACAGGATACACACTTATCCATATTGATTTGAGCCCTGCCAAGGTAATCGCTATCTATGGCGTTAACTCCGCATGCTGCAGCACATGGTCTGTCGTATTGAACAATTGCGCTATATGGGCAAGTATCCCTGCATCTTCCGCACTTAATGCACTTATCCTGATCTATTATAGCCCTGTTCTTGCCAATGGACACAGCATTTACAGGACAAACATTCGTGCATGGATGAGCCAAGCACTTTCTGCAGTTGTCCGTTACAATAAAAGCCTTTGTCGGACAAGCTTCGCAAGCAAAGGTTATTACATTTATAAGCGGTTCGATGAACCTCGTTTCATTAACATCGACCAATGAGATGCCATCAGTTATCCGGTTGAATTCTGTAGGCTTTCGTGCATTCAGTCCTAGAGTTAACCTTAATCTCTCATCGACTATTGCTCTTTCACGGAATATGCTGTCTCTATATGTAGCTACTTCACCAGGCAATATTTCAAAGGATGCCTTCTCAAGCTCAGTAAGGTCATCGCCTTCATATGCCATTTTAGCGACCTTGGCAAATACCTGTCTCCTAATATTTATAAGATCGACATAGCTTTCTTTCATTTAATTCTTCCTCCAAATTCTTACTGTCATTTTCTGATTTTGTTGATAATCTTCTCCATTACGATCTGCCCAGTGGCATTTAGTATTACCTCATCGTCAATAACAACTATTGGTGCTACGGTTTTGTCTGTATTTTTGCAAATATCGAGGCACTTTACAGCCTCGACATCTAGCTCCTCGTCGCTGTAGCTTTCCGGATCATCCTCGATAATTTCCTTAAGGTCTTCGATTTGGTCCAGGATACTCATTGAACCAAGTAATGTACAATTTGAACCAACGCAGACTTTTATCTTCATATGCTCCTCCTAGTATTATTATTCTTCAAATACCTATGGCTTCTTCACTAGAATTATATATTATTGACACTCCATTTACCATAATAGAATAGTATAAAATTAGTCAAACTTTAGAATCGCAGCAAAGTCTTACCTCTTTGCATAAAATACCCACTGGATAGTGATCTATTAGAACATAACCAATGGGTAAATTTTCACATATTTAGTTCAATTCCAGCCAAAAAGGCAGCTACGTTCACCAAATCAAAGATTTGGACTTCGCTGCATCTGACCTACAACGTAATCGAAGATTTCTGTTAGGTCATGAAACCGTCCCCGATGGCTGGTCCCCGATGGCTGGAAATAAATCCTATTATATAAGAGCTGGCACCACCTTTAAGACATGCTGCTGGTATGAGGATTAATATATCACCTTGTTATTTCGCTATTTCAGAATATTTTAGTACAAAACGACATATTTCCAACATTCAATGGGTAAATTAGTACTAACACCTACCTTAGTGATTTTCTGAAAATCCTGCTACAATGCAATGAAAGGAGTGTCCAATATGAGGTTTAATAAGTTATTAACAATGTTTATTGCAGTCATGCTGCTATTTACTTCGGCAAATATAACATCTGCCAACGTCATTCCTGGAGGTTTCCCGGATATTTCTGAAAGTCCCCATTCACGTGCTATTTTATATCTAAAAGCTTTGGGAACCCTTAAGGGTGACGGCGGAACTGGTAATTTTCGCCCTAATGACAATCTGTCAAGGCAGGAATTTGCAGTGATTATTTCAAGATTAGCGACTTCCCTAGAAGATAATGAAAGTCTGGCAAATCAACGTTTGGGAGATCCAATACCCGACATTGACATCACTGTAAACCAATCGCCGGGAGGAAGCCCTCCACCGCCTCCCCCACCACCACCTCCAGCAAATGCTCCGCCAACTAATCCCTTTACAGACCTCTCAGTCATTTCAGATTGGGCTATGGATTCTGTAACCTATGTCACCGAAAAAGGTTGGGTAAAGGGATATCTGGACGGAAGCTTTAGACCAAGGAATAATTTGACCCACGCTGAAGCAATAACAGTGCTTCTTAGGGTTCTTGGCTATGAGGTTGTGATAAATACAAGCAACTGGCCTTCTTCTTATCTCGCAAAAGCTAATGACTTGGGTATGACCTATAGCCTTGAATTAAATCCTTCTGCACCAATTACCAGGGCAGAAATGGCAAGACTGACCTATAACTCTCTATTCATACCTAGAATACTCGAAAAATCTGGTTCTTTGATCTCAAGCGGTTCCTTGATCCAGGATCTTGATGATTCCGAAATACCTGATAAGCTAACATTTGGGGATACTATGACCTTTTTCATCGGTGATCTTGACTCTGACGGCTATGGCGATGTGCTAAAGGTATATAAGGATGTCATTTCACCATCAGGTGAACCTGTTGAACTCTGGAGAATCTTCAAGCTTATTCATGAAATGGAAAATGATCTGTCTGATAACTCAGATGGCAGTACTCAAAGATTAGCTGACTTGAAAAAACTTGCAGATGAGCTTAGGAACTTATTTGACATAAACACTGGTGACAGCGATGGAGGGGAAGTTGATTTTGATCTGGATTCAGAACCTGCACAACTAATAGCCGACCTGAAAAAACTTGCCGATGAGCTTGTGAATTCATATAGTCTTGCAGAGGATGTAGTCTTGATTGGTGCTGACAGCCTGGATGATCTTATCGGTTTAAAAGTTAGAGCTACCTTTGACGATGATGGAAATGTAATAGCACTTGATTCAAATCCATATCCATAAATCAAGGGATAATTTGTTCTCAAGTCAAACAACCCACCGAGCTTGATCCTATTGGTCATTACCGGTGGGTTGTTTTTGTTAAATATTAATTTTCACATATTTAGTTCAATTCCAGCCAAACCGTCCCCGATGGCTGTAATTGACTTGAGTAATTGTCAGCACGTCCTTTCCTCCCTAAATAAGTGTGGTTACTTAATAGGGTATTATTTGAGGTATGTACTGCCAATTACTTTTTGTATTTTTGACTGCCATTAATTGCATTTTTAGATTACCATAAACACTGGATGATGATCAATAAGATCTTCATCCAGTTTACTTTTTCTTACTCGTATGTTCCTTTTACTATGATTTCTTTATTCTGCATCATTACCTGACCTCTGGCTATTACATATTCCAGATTAAAGTCCTTATCAACTAAAACTAGGTCAGCATCGCTGCCCTCACATACAGTTCCCTTGACCGGGAAGATTCCCAAAGCTTTGGAAACATTTGTAGTGAAGTAAGGCAATGCTTCCTCCGGGCTCGTTTTGTTCTCCAGTACCATTTTCTTAAGCTCAGCAAACAGGCTGCCGACAGATGAAACTCCGATCTTTATCAGATTTCCTTTCTCATCATACCTTGACCAGCTGCCATATCCATCAGAGCTTATGGTTATGTTCTCTGAAGGTACTCCATTCTCCTTGGCCATACCAACTACCCTCGCAGGTGACATTTCTTCATATATCCCGCAGGTAAGATCAATAACTCCACCTTTTTTAGCGAATTCAAAGGATTCAAGAAGGAGCTCTTTTTTTCTATTGACATGAGTAGGCCTGAATGTCCTTATGGGAACGTCCCATTTGCTTAAAACATTGTTGATCGGAAGAAGTCCGTTATCGCTGCTTCCCATATGGGTCACAACTATACCTGCCTTTCCGGAAAGCATACCTGCGACTCTTACATCAGATGCCAATCTTGCAAGCTCTTCATCTGAAACGCTTGGAGCTCTGTGGTCGGATATGGCGATCTTTACTCCAATAACCTCATCGATGAACACAATATCCTTCTTGACAGACCCTGTTATAGTAACTGAAGGATAGCCGTAGGAACCGGTCACAGCAAGACAAGTTATACCCTCTTCCTTAAGGGCTTTAGCCTTTGCTACAAGATTCTCGACACTTCTAGTAGTTGAATCTGTACCCAATAAGCCCATTGTAGTAGTTATTCCACCACTGATTAGCTTTGAAAGAGTTATTTCGGGTACCCTTGTCTTAAAGCTGGCTTCACCACCTCCGCCTGTAATGTGGACATGACCATCTATAAGTCCAGGCATCAGTATCTTATCTTTTCCATCTATGATGACCATAGCATCACTAATAGGTGACAAATCATCCCCTATCATGACGACTCGATCATTTATGATCATTATATCTTTAACACCCAGATCTTCAGGCGAAAAAATATGTGCTCCCTTTATTAGAATCATTAGTTCACCTCAACCGCTGCTTCAGATTCTTTTTCTGGGTTCAATTTGGCAATCCCTATCCCTGTAAATGCCAAAATTATTGCGAATACTATACCCATGTAATTCATGATCGCCCAAGGCAAATACTCTATTGTAGATACTCCAAGAGTCGTAGTCATGTATGCTCCAGCTGCAGACCATGGAATAAGCGGAACAAGTACAGTACCTGAATCTTCTAGGGTCCTTGACAAGTTTTTCGGATGAAGATTTCTCTTAACGTAAGCATCTCTGAATAGCTCTCCTGGTATAAGGATCGACAGATATGAGCTTCCTGTAACAAACGCAACTGTGAAGCATGATGCAATCGTTGAAAGAATAACTCCCCCAGTAGTCTTTACCTTCTTTAGCATTGCTTCCAATACTACATCAAGCATACCGGTAACACTCATAATCCCTGCAAATCCCATTGCACAAAAGATAAGTACAGTAGTCACTGTTACAGATACTACACCTCCACGATTTATAAGGGTCGTTACTATAGGTGCAACATCTCCGGCAAATCCTGTCATGCTTACATTAAAACCCTGGATCAAAGAAATAAAGCCGTTTTTAAGAGTGAATCCCTGAACGAACATACCTATCAATACTGAAAAAAGACTTGTCCCAAGCATCGTCGGAATCGTAGGCCATTTCAATAGTGATCCTGCTATGATCAAAGCGACAGGCAATAAGAGGATTATATTCCAGTTGAACATCTCACTTAATTGTGCCTGCAGCGTCAAAACAGTCTCAGGAGTAGTAGTTGAACCCGCTGAGTTCATACCAACTATAAAATAAACCACTAAAGCTACAAGAGAAGCAGGTATGGTGGTATAAAGCATATGCCTTATGTGCTCATACAATTCTGATCCGGCTGCGATCGGTGCCAGGTTTGTTGTATCAGACAATGGTGAAAGCTTATCTCCAAAATATGATCCAGCTACTACAGCACCAGCTGTTGCAGGCAATGATACTCCAAGTCCAGCAGCAATACCCATTATTGCAACACCTATTGTTCCGGCAGAACCCCAAGATGTACCTGTTACTGTTGATAATACTGCAGTAATAAGGAATGCTGTTACCAACAGAAACTTAGGATTTACTATATCAACTCCATAATAGATTATCATTGGAACTGTTCCCGCATACATCCATGATCCGATAAGTAGACCAACACTCCAAAGAATAAGTGTTGCAGGCAATGCTCTTGAAATCTTATCGATTACTCCAGCTTGCATTTCATCCCATGTATAACCAAGCTTCCATGCAATAACTCCAGCCACGAAAGCGGACAAGATAATAATTGGCTCTGTTCTTAATTTTAAAACACCAACACCAAAGCTTAATGAAATTACCATGAATAAAATAGGAATCATGCCTTGTAATAATGTAGGTCTTTTCTTAATTCTTTCCTTTTTTTCCATATTATCACTCCCTCGTCATTTTGCTATATAATAATGCAATTTGCATGCCAAGGGTATCTGCTCATGAAAACACTCTGTATTTCAGCGTTAATCCCTATATTTTAAATATATCAGAATAAAAGAAATATGGATATATCCATATCATGGTTGGATATATCCATTCATAATCTTCTTTTTCCCTTTTTCACTAAGCTTGATCCCTATCTTATTTTCAACCTCGACCAAACCCTCATCCTTAAGCTCCTGGATCAGCCTCCTGAGCTTGCCTTCGCCTATATCTGCAGCTTCCTCTTCAGCGATCCTAGCCAATCTTATCCTTCCAATAGGAGCTTCCCCCATCCTTGCAATCGTACTTAATATCCAGCTTTTTGAGTCCGGGGCCGCACTTCTTGTCTTTGATTCGCTCAATATGTGGGAGTGAAGATCATCTGGCTGTATCAATGACCCACTGTGGATTAGACATAGGTATTCTGCCAGGTTTCGAAGCTCCCGAACATTCCCGATCCAGGTATAATCTCTGAGTATCCTCAATGACTCTTGAGTAAAGAAATCCTCTAGGTTTGCAATAGCACCTGTCTTTAGATTCAGATTGATGAACATCCTCAGCAAAAACTCTATGTCTTTGGGTCTTTCCCTAAGAGGGATCGTATTGAGAGGCAACGTGTTCAACCTAAAAAACAGATCCAGTCTGAACTTGCCCTGATCCACAAGTTGAAGTAAATTTTTATTGGTTGCGGCTATTATCCTTACATCGACCTTTATCTCATCAGAGCCTCCCACTTTCCTAATCTTTTTCTCCTCAAGGACCCTTAATAGTTTGGCTTGGACCTCCAGCGGAGTATCCCCTATCTCATCGATAAAAAGCGTGCCACCATCAGCCATTTGAAAAAGACCGATCCTTCCTCCCTTCAAGGCTCCTGTGAATGTACCTTCTTCGTATCCAAAGAGTTCACTTTCAACAAGACTTGGGGAAATAGCAGCAATGTTTATCGGTATAAAGACCTTATCTCTTCTGCTTGAATTCTGATGGATACCTTGAGCAAGTATTTCCTTCCCGGTGCCATTCTCACCTGAAATAAGAATGGTACCATCGGTTTTTGCATACTTTTTAGCCCTGCTCAAAACTTCCCTGACACTTGGCTCAACTGTATAATAATCATCAAAGTTATGCATATTCTGCTTGCTTTTAAAAACTTCTCCACTTGCTGCGCTCTTCAACTCCTGGTTCGTATACTTCAAGGTTGAAAGATAGCCCTTTTTCTGCGAAAAATCGACCTCTATGAGATCCATCCTCATAGTCCGATTTCCAACATTAAGTATAGATGAGCCCTCTTTCAGCTGACCGATGCTGTTGAACAGCTCAATCTCAGATACATCCATACCTGCAATATCATGCCTTTTCAAGTCCAGCATCTGCTTGAACTTCTTATTGTGTATCCTAAGCTTACCTAGATTGTCGATAAACCCTATCCCGGAATCCAGACTGTTGATTATCGACTCCAATATCTCCCTGTTTGCCTGGCTCTCTTTTCTTTTTTCATCGATGGATTTTGAGATCTCAACAATGTCCTTCAGGTACTCACTGACAAGCAAATGGGTTTTACTGTCATCGATTCCGAGGATGTTAATAATTTCAAATATAGTAGATAATCCAAGTATCCTTGTACCCAGATTTATCATTTTATGCGGGATATATGGTGCAAGCTGAAGCTCTCCGGGTGTAACTATAACACCAAGCTTCGGGTACTCATCGACTCCTGGGTAGTACTTGTGGTATTTCACATGGTCAAGCCCAAGCTCCTCAAGCTGTTCCACAGCCTCATTTGTAGACTCGTATCCATCGTTTACGAAAAGCACGTCAAGACCTGTTTGAAGGCTTATCAGTTCCTGGATATTTCTATGGTTGATAACCCTGTTGGCAACGATATTTCTTATTTTGGGATCGACATGTATGGAGCCTTTTATTTTGACATACCCGCTTGTATATATGATCAGATCGCTCTCAAAGCTTTTCCCCGGGAGTTCCTTCAGCAGAAGATTATCAGCACTGACCTCATTTCCGAACAAATCCTTCAACTGCTGGATCAAAGCCTGTCCCGTGTTTCTCCCGTCACTTATAACCATGATTCTTTTCATAACTGCACCTCTAACTGATTTATTGATCAAACTCTGTAGACTACTTTGCCGCCCACCATAGTTAATACCGGAAGTATATCCCTTATCTCCATGGTATCAACAGTGAAAATATCTCTGTCCAATACAACCATATCAGCATAATAGCCTTCCTTTATCCTGCCCTTCCTGTCCTCAATAAACTCCGCATAAGCGCTTCCGTAGGTATAGGCATCTATGGCGTCATATATATCCACACATTCATTTGGATAAAAGCCATCCTCAGGATTTCCCTTCGAGTCTTTTCTTGTCACTGCGCTGTAGATATTTGGGAATGGATTTGGAGATTCCACCGGACTGTCTGTTCCATATGAAATATGCCCTCCCAGCTCCTTTAAGGTATTGAATGCACAGGATGTAGACGCCATCTCCCTGCCACATCTATCCTCAACCACATGCATGTCGTAATCAAGGAAAATTGGCTGATACATAGCTAATATACCAAGCCTTGCTATTCTTTCAAGGAGAGGCCTGTCTGTTATCTGACAATGCACCAGTGCATGTCTCAATTTATTCTCCCCATCTACGAAGGCCTTTTCATAACAATCGATAGTCTGCTCGATAGCAGCATCTCCAATAACATGAGTTATGACCTGCATCCCTGCATTACGTGCAAGCTCGCAGTACTTCTCCATTTCATCATTGGATGTCCACTCGATCCCGTAGTTTTTCTCATCATCAGCATATCCATTCTTCATAAGAGCAGTCCTGGCACCCAGGCTTCCATCTTTGAACAGCTTTAATGGGCCAAGAGTAAGCCATGAGTCCTCAGGATAATTCCCCTTTGCAAATTCCCCTTTTTCCAGATAATGCTCAAATTCATCCAAGCTATTGAAGCATACCTGATGCCTGTATCGAATCAATGCCTTCCCTTCAGCATAGACTCTATGGAACATCTCAAAATATGGATCGATATCAAGAACCGAGGTTCCAATATCGTTGCTTTGAACACTTGTAAGCCCATGAGCAACTGCGTACTCCATACTGCCAATAAGCATCTTTTCTCTTTGCTCTATAGTAAAATCCGGAATTATCTTCTTCACATAATTGCATGCATTTTCTGTAAAGATTCCATTTGGATATCCGTCTTCTCCTATTTCAAAGGTACCGCCCTCCCACTGAGGAGAATTACCGTCAATACCAAGCATCTCTATAGTTTTGGTATTAGTGGAAAGTATGTGACCGCATACCCTCTCCAATATTATAGGTATATCAATAGATATCTTATCCAAGTCAAACCTGGTAGGATTTCGTTTTTCGTCTACAAACAGGTCCTGGTTCCACCCGATCGCATGGATCCCGCCTTTTATATTTTCTGGGTTATCCTCCATGAACTTCCTGCACCTCATAATCAAATCATCAATTGAAGTACAGCTGTCTATACTGACCTGTGCCAAGGTATCCCCAAACATAACTAAATGCATATGTGAGTCATTAAGGCCTGGTATTACAGTTTTCCCCTGACAGTCGATTTTATTGCAATCGTCTCCTGCCTTCTCCAAAACATCTTCATTTCTGCCAACCATAGTGATAATATCATCCTCTACAATTACAGCTTGGGCAAAATTCCCTCTATCCACATAAACCTTCCCGTTATATAATACAGTCTTCATATAGTCCTCTCCTTGAGATAATCTCCAGTCATTTATCTTTTAAGCTTACTCACATATTCGCTGGTATCAACCTTCATATCCTTGATATCATTTATAAGCTTAACTATTGGTTCGATGGTAGCTGCTATTACCCTTTCACCGATCTCCTTGGAGTGCCCTACAGGATCCCCCAATGGTCCAGGACTTCCTTCCTCACCCCAATAAGCCTCGGCTATCTCAGGCACTTCGAAGGAAGCAAAGGATATTCCGGCAGGTGCAACAGGCATAAAGTTGCTTAATTCCTTTGGAAAGCCTCCCGGGATCCTCCCTACAACCTTATCCTCTCTAACCTCTGCTCCAAATACTTCAGATACTGAGGTCTCGATCAGGCAGGCATGCCCCCAAGCAGGTGGCTTATCCATCTCATTAAGTATCTTCTGTACCTCTGCTTCAGGAATTACAAAGAAATTGCACAGAGCAAAAAATGCTCCAGTTTCCTTTGTAACCTGTCTCATTGCTTCTTCAATAAATGGCGGGTTTGGATAGTGTCCGTTAATAAAGATTATCTTCTTGAACCCCATCTTAATTAGAGATTTTGACACATCCTTATATACATTTACAAGGGTTTCCGGCTCCAAGGTAAATGTTCCCGGAAAGCTTCTAAAAACTGGTATATCAGAATATCCAAATGGAATAGTAGGGGATATGACCGGTTTAGCTGTTCCATATGTAGCTTGGGCAACTCTTTCTGCTATCCCTGTGCAGATTATGTTATCAACGTTGATCGGCAAATGGTGCCCATGCTGCTCAGTCTGACCTACAGGCAGCAGGACTATGTCTGTTTCCATAAGTTTCTCTTTGATCTCAGGCCATGCCATATCCTTAAGATAAATATGTTTCGACTCAATCATTTTGATCATCCCTTCCTAGTTATTTGGATACTTCTACCCCATTATAGCGGTATCACAAACACATACTATAGTCAGTATATCATTTTTATGGATCCTTAAATATATGCCATCAGTCATAATTGAGTCATAATCCTCTGCTATAAATAGTATATGGTCAATATGATCACAAAGAACCCTAAATAACAAGGAGGACTAAAATGAAAAAATATTTATCCCTGACAGTACTAAGCCTACTAATCTTTGCATCCTCATCTACTTCATTTGCAGCAAATAGTGTATCAAGAATGGCAGTAGAAAAGGGTGGACAGCATGTGGCTCAATGTGCCCAGGAAATGGATCTTGGAATTTCTCAGTGCTTACAAATGACTGACTGTGAATAGTTAATTATCCCCTTATAGATTGAATGGTCCTTCAAGTTATCGAAGGACCTTTCTTTATTTCTTCCTATACTTATCCTCTACTATCTCATAATTCAAATGGTTTATCCTATCCCACTCAGTTTTCTTCCATTTGACAGCCTTAAGCATGTGATTGATCCACTCAATGTCAAACTCGCGGTAGTACTGCTCCTTGGCCCATTCCCTTACCTCAGTGTAATATTCATCTAACGGATCGTTGTATACCTTTAGAAAATCATAAAAGCCTTCTGTTCCTCCAACATCTTCGGGAGGTGCTTCACCTGAACCAGAAAGCAACGTAGGATAGCCAAAATAATAATCGTAAACTATCTCTTCAAGTACAATAAGGAAGTTCCAGCTGTCACCAAAATCATAGGTATACTCTAATGAACCATACTTCTCAATATAAGTATCGATCTTTATTCTCGAAGGTTTTCTAACATCAATTCCAAGCCTTTCCATCCTTCTCTTCTCAAACTCTGCATATTCAATTTTGGACTTCATCAGCTGCTTTATATACTTCTTTTTGTTCCGTACAAAGTCCTTGTGCTGATCATACGAGAACTCATCGTTTGTAACACGAATATTATCCTTGATAAGATTAAACTCATAAAGATGCATATCAGTGCCTAAGATGCTTTGAAAGTTAGTAACGAATTGAATGGTCTCATGCAGCCGCCTGAAAGTGCAGCCCTCGGGAATAATTACCCTTCTCCATACCATTGGCTCTAAATCAACAAACTCAATTCTTAGTATGTATCCTTTCATGTTATACACCTCTCAATTTACTCAGTTTTCGCCATTTTGCGTATTGAAATGTGCCCCTAATAATATTGATTCATAATAATTCAAATGATAAGCTCCCCAAAAGGAGAGTGAAACCATGGACAATACAAAGATTATGGAGCTTATGGATTATATTGAGTCAAACAGAATTAAACCGACTAACGAAGTATATTACAGATATATCTTGAGATTCTCTGAAGTATATCCTGTGAATTTTCTATGCAGCATCTTTGGTATAGGCAAAAGCAGTTTCTATGACTGGAAGAATAAAATTAGGAGACCTGATCCTGATGAAATAATTCGCGATATAATTCTCCAGGTACGAAAAATAAAGCATAAGGAAACAATGGGCTATAGAATGGTAACAAATAATATATTCAAATTATTTGGCATTAAAATCAATCACAAGAAAATCTATAGGATAATGAAAAAGTATGGATTACTTTCAGCTTCGATGCATTCAAGAAAAATGAGTGTTTTATATAGAAGCATTAAGCCCTATTCAAATCTAGTTAATAAAAACTGCAATGTAGAAAATAAGAATTCCACCTGGTGTATAGATATTACAAAAATTGATTCAAATGAAGGCCGTCAATATTTGTGTGCTATCATCGATTTATTTGACAGATCCATCGTTAGCTATAAAATGTATAGGAATCAAACTGTCTGGCTGGTCAAGAATACTATACAAAGCGCTCTGGAGAAAGAAGATTTATCGATGTGTCCGAAAATAATACTCCATAGTGATCAAGGTAGAGTATTTAAGTCAGGGAAACACCTCAAAAGCTTCCTAAAAAGCACACCTATCGTTCAATCTATGGGTGAAAAGGCTTCACCTTGTGAAAATTCAGTAATTGAATCCTTTTTCTCTAATCTTAAGAAGGAGAGGCTTTACATAGACGAATTTGACACTAACGAAGATATAGCATTAGCAGTAATCGATTATATCTACTGGTACAACCGAATGAGACCTCATGGTTATAATGGTTGCGCACCATATGAAAAGAGGGTTTTATCGCTTTGATTCGAGTAAATTTAGCCCCCATAAACCGGACACTTTATGGGTTGATAATGACCCCTGTAAAGTTATGTAAATATATCGGCTGCTTGATAAGAACTCCCCTGCATCCTAAATTCTTAAAAACTGAGTTGTCCGGTTAAATGGTGCCAGACCCCAGCAATAGCACTCTTGTAACATTCTCACCCATTAATACAATATTCTGACACCTCTATGTAGAAATAAAACGGGCAACTCTTCAGATCTTAAAATGCCCGTTTTCTTAAATAGTCTTTTGCCTCATATACAGTCTATCACATCATCTCAACTCTCATATGGATCATCACTTCCAAATCCAACACTGTTGCTCACCTTTATAACCATACCAGTCTACCCCACCCAGCTTGCCTTTATATTAGTCCATTATCAAAAGTTAGAATGTTAGTATCCGATAACGATGATCATACAGACCCATATGATCCACCTGAGTCTATTTGAACAGATTGTGGTTGAAGCCTATTCACTAAAAACCCTCAGCAAGTTTATAGCAATACTCGCGATCCCACCCAGCTCACCTTTATACTTATATGAGGCTCTGCTCTTTGGTGGTGAATTGGTTGCGCAGAAGGATTGGTGAATTAGTATCTCGTCTGGTTCAGTCACCTAAACAACTCTACGATTTAGTCGTGGGAAGTATCTTATTACTCTTTCGCCTTCCCATTAAGACCTAGCTCATTCTTAATCTTTGTAGTTGATATCTCTGGAGTTCTTTCAAGGTAAACCACTTCACAATGTTCTTTTAGAAAATCAAATTTACCTCTCCAATCATCACCCATCACAAAAACATCAACCTTATACTCTTTAACATCCTCAATTTTTTGTTCCCAGTTGTTTTCTGGTATGACTAGATCAACATACCGTACTGATTCCACTAGTTTTTTTCTTTCCTCGTATGAAAAGTAACACTTCTTACCTTTTATATTATTGAATTCATTAGTAGAAAGGGCAACAATCAAATAGTCACCTTGTTCTTTAGCACGTTTTAATATGTTGATGTGCCCATAGTGCAGCAGGTCAAATGTTCCGTAGGTTATTACTTTTCTCAATTATTTCTCCTCCTAATATATTATGTTAAAAATTAGTAATTACAAATATTGTTATTCATTATTGTTTTTATTAGTTCATTAACACGATTTGTAGACTGATTATCATCATATTTGTGGATTAACCTCTTAATGACCGCTCTTCTTTTACTATATTTATCATCAGTTAAATTTTGAAGTATTCCACTTGTAAGTTCATCGTAATTTACACAAACATCTCCAGGTGCCCAAAAATCATATGGTTCAAAAAGAAATCCCCGCTTCTCTTTATATGAACTAATATCAACAGGAGTGAAAATGATGGGTCTATCTAGTAGTAAATAATCAAAATATATTGATGAATAGTCAGTTATCAACATATCTGCAGCATTAACAATTTTATATAAATCAACATTAAGTTTGTTTAATGTCTCCCCTAGTAATAGATAGAGGTTTTCATGCATATAATTATACATTCCTTTAAAAATTTCTTCTTCATTAGGATGTAGTTTCAGAATAAAAACTATATCATTGGCTTCTAAGAAATCGTTAAAATCTTCAATATTAAAGTGGTCAAATCCAAAGAAATTACTATAATTTTTATCTCCATCACTATCTCTAGTACTTTGTGTTTTTCTATATGTAGGCATGTATAAAACAACTTTTTTATTTTCTAAGTTGACATCTATAATCTTTTCTAAAATCTCTCTTCCCTTAGTATTATACAAATAATCATTTCTTGGATACCCAGTAACTGAATACTTTCCTCCGTCTATACCAATACAGGCATTTAGTGCTGTTGAATAAGTTGATGATAACGAGATAATATGATCAATATGGGTAAACAGTTTTATTTTTGATGTATTATTGTCCATTAAATTCATAGTCTTCAATGGGAAGCCATGCCACAAATCTAAATTAATCGAATTTTGCTTAACTTTTACAGGTCCATGTGTTGTAATTATTAGTTTTGCTTTATTTAATTTTTTATACTTATCCCATAAATTCTTCAATTTTTCCAATCTACTTAATTCTTTTTTATTGTCTTCTCTAATGATGCTAACGTCAAAATTTAGCAATTTGCCATCTATAATCTGATCAATTAACGGTGACAGGTTGGAACCTGACAACCCTTTGTGTACAAGGACTATATAACGTTCATTTGTCCTATAAATTCTACACATATTTTTAATTAATATTTCTATCTTTAGGTTTATCCATGTTATTATTTTCATGTTATCTCCCTTAATGTAAAACACTTAATAAAATAAGAGTTCTAATCTTTATATGGTTTTCTCAAGAATATCAGCAATTCTCTTACTAGCAAATCCATCACCATAAGGATTACTCGCTTTACTCATTTTATCATACTCGTTTTGGTCTACTAAAAGCTGTTTGAATGACTCGTAGATAACGTCTTCATCAGTTCCTACTAATTTGAGTGTACCAGCAGCAATACCTTCTGGTCTTTCTGTGGTATCTCTCATAACAAGAACTGGCTTACCTAAACTTGGAGCTTCTTCTTGAATTCCACCACTGTCGGTTAATATAAGATGAGATCTTGATAAAAAATTATGGAAATCTATTACTTCAAGCGGTTCAATAATTCGAATTCTATCAGTATCTCCAAGGATTTCTTGGGCAGCTTCTCTTACAACAGGATTCATATGAATTGGATATATCGCTTTTATATCAGAAGTTTCATCTATAATCCGCTTTATAGCCTTAAACATATTTCTCATAGGTTCGCCAAGGTTCTCTCTTCTATGAGCTGTAATCATAATAAGTCTACTATCTGATGCCCACTCTAAATGTTCATGGCTGTAATCATCACGGACTGTCGTCTTAAGAGCATCGATTGCAGTATTACCTGTCACGTGAATAGTTTCAGGATTCTTACCTTCCTGAAGAAGATTTTCTTTTGACATTTCGGTTGGTGCAAAGTTGAAGTTTGATACAATGCCAACTGCTTGTCTATTAAACTCCTCTGGATATGGAGAGTAGATATTATACGTTCTTAGTCCTGCTTCTACGTGTCCTACAGGAATCTGTAAATAAAAGCAAGCTAACGCCGTTACAAAGGTCGTTGATGTATCTCCGTGTACTAACACCACGTCAGGCTTAACCTCTTCAAGGATTTCCTTCATTTTCTCAAGAATATTAATCGTAACATCAAATAGAGTCTGCTTTGCCTTCATTATAGATAGATCATAATCTGGTACTACATCAAAAGCTGTCAGTACTTGATCTAACATTTCTCTATGTTGTCCTGTCACACAAACAATTGCATTTAATTTTTCTCTAGTCTTTAATTCTTTAACCAAAGGGCACATTTTAATCGCTTCAGGCCTAGTACCAAAGACCACTAATATGTTCTTTTTGATTTTACTCACCTCATTTAAATTCTTAAACAGATTGAACCTACTTCAATGTTGAAAAATTAGTTTATTTCGAAATCCTTTTTGTTATATTCTTTAGTGTATTAATAAGATATAAAAAAGGCTCGACTTTAAAGATAATAGATATGATAATGTAAACAGATGCCCCGGTAATAATCTGAATTATAAGTATTGCCACAATAGGTGCATTAGTTAAACCCACTAAATAAACAAACACACCCATAATTAAAGATATAAACAATGGCTGAAGAACATCCGCTATTTGTTCACCAATACCATAATTGAGTAATTTAATGTTTGGATAAGCATAAGTAAATATTGAAATAATATTTACTAGCAACACACCCCAAGCAATAGCTAACACTCCGTATCTAACACTTATTATCAAAATTATTACTCCGATAATTTTATTTAAGATTTCAATTTTTAAAAAAGCTCCGCTATATCCCAATCCTTTAATCGCTTGTATATTAGCCGTCAATAATGGTCTTATGGCATATACAATACAATATATCTGTAGATATGGTACACTAGGTAACCATTTATCAGTTAATAATAATTCTGTCAGTGGTTCAGCAACAATTGCTAATCCTATCATAAGAGGAAATACTACAAAGGAACTAGTCGAAATGGATCTTTTAGCTATATTTTTAACTCGTCTCATATCATCTTGATATGATGAGTAAGTAGGTAACATAACAGACTGGATAGATCCATCAATATTGTTAACGATCAATGTTGGAAACTGTTTGCCTCGGTTATAAAAGCCCACCATCTCTGGACTAAACATTCTACCAATAACTAAACTCCTTAAATCTAAATATAATGCATCCAATAACGATGCCACTAATATTTTCCATCCATATGATAGCAAAGATTTCATCCTACTATATGAAAATACTAAACGCGGTCTCCATTTTACTGTGAACCACATAATTATAGTCGTGATAATTTGATTAGCTAACTGTTGTCCTACTAGTGCCCAAACACCAAGTCCTATGTATGCCATAGCTATTCCTATAGCACCAGAAAAAAGCACCGCACCTATGCTACTATAAAATAATTTCTTGAATTTCATTTGACGTGAAATAACAGCTATTTGGATTGAATTAATTGCTCCCCAGAATAACATGGTTGATAGCACTTTAACTACATTTACCAATTCTGGTTGATTAAAAAATGTTGCAATCATTGAAGAGGAAGCAAATAGCAATATATATATAAAACCTGCAATAATAATGCTCACATAAAAAATAGTCGAGAAATCTGTATCATCTGCATCTTTCTTTTGAATTAATGCAGTAGTAAACCCTGTTTGTACAAAAACATTTGCTAAGTTTATAAATATAGTTACTAAAGCTATGAGTCCATATTCTTTTGGAGTGAGTATTCGAGCTAATACAATTGAAACAATTAAACCTATTCCCTGTACCCCTCCACGTTCTAATAGTTTCCAAATCAAAGATGTGAATATTTCATTATTTGTTACCCTCTTTGTCATAGAATCGCAATCCTTTATATTTATTTACATTAAACATTAACCTATCAATATTGTTATTATCAATCATCTTTTATTTGATCAGTTTATGATAAATCTTTTCATAATAATTAGCATAATCGCCAGAGATAATATTCTCAATCCATTCAGTATTCTCAAGGTACCACTGAATTGTTTCTTTCATACCTTGCTCAAATGTATACGCTGGCTCCCAACCAAGTTCCGTCATGATTTTAGTATTGTCAATTGCATACCTTCTATCATGACCTGGTCTGTCTTTTACATATTTAATCAGATCTTCCGACTTGCCAAGAGTGCTTATAATCAGCTTAACTATTGAAATATTAGCTTTTTCATTATTACCGCCTATGTTATAAACTTCTCCGTCTTTACCCTTATGAAGAACTGTGTCAATCGCTGAACAGTGATCAGAAACGTGAAGCCAGTCTCTCACTTGCATTCCATCTCCGTAAACTGGAAGATCCTTTTCTTTAAGGCAGTTATTAATCATGAGTGGAATCAGTTTCTCAGGGAACTGATATGGACCGTAGTTGTTGCTACATCTGGTGATATTCACAGGCATACCGAATGTTTCATTGTATGCTCTTGCAATCATGTCTGCACTTGCTTTGGATGCAGAATAAGGGCTGTTTGGCATGAGTGGCATAGTTTCAACAAACATACCGGTTTCACCAAGCGCACCATATACTTCATCAGTTGACACTTGAAGAAACTTTACTCCTGGCTTGTACGCCTTACAGTACTTATCCATTGGATTCACTTTCCAATACTTCTTAGCTGTATCTAAAAGCACTTGAGTTCCTATGATATTTGTTGTTAAGAATACTTCGGGTTCTTCGATGCTTCTATCCACATGAGATTCTGCAGCAAAGTTGACAACAGAATCGATATCATTGTTCTTAAAAATTTCTTCAATCTTTTCTCTATCTCTTATATCGACTTTGATGAACTCATAATTAGGATTATTGTCAACATCTTTTAGATTCTCTAAGTTCCCCGCATATGTAAGGGCATCAATGTTAATAATTTTATATTCTGGATGCTTTTCGAACATTAACTTAATAAAATTGCTGCCTATAAATCCAGCTCCACCTGTTACTAAAATTGTTCTCATTTCTTTAAACCTCCTTGCTTTTTAGTTCTTTAATAAACCTAGTTAGGGCATCTTTCCAATGTGGCATTTTATCGATTCCAGCCTTATCTGTACTCTCTTTCGATAATCGTGAATTTAAAGGTCTTTTGGCTCTAGTTGGATAATCTTCAGTAGAGATTGGATTTACAATCATGTTAATTCCATATTCTTCAAAAATTGACTTTGCGAACTCATACCAGCTACAGTAACCTTCATTCACACCATGGTAAGTTCCGTATTCTTTTGTTTGAACTAAATTAACAATGAATTCAGCTAAATCTTTTGAATATGTAGGAGCACCTATTTGATCACTCACCACATTAATTTCATTTCTTGATTCTGCTAATTTCAGCATCGTCTTCACAAAATTATTTCCAATTAGTCCATAAACCCAAGAAGTTCTAACTATGAAGTGTTTATCAATTAATTCTCTGACGATTTTTTCACCTTGTTCTTTTGTATATCCATAATAATTAATAGGACTTGGTTCCTTTTCTTCGGAATGTGGCTCTTGCCCTAGACCGTTAAAGACATAATCTGTACTTATATAAACTACTTTAGCGTTAATCTCTTTCGCTGATTGGGCTACAGCTCTAGTGCCCTCTACATTAACTGAGTTGCATAAATTTTTCTCATCTTCTGCTTTATCAACTGCTGTATAAGCAGCACAGTGAATAATCACATCTGGTTTTTCTTTTATGATAAATTTTTTAACTTGATCTTTATTTGTAAGATCGAATTCATCTCTTCTTGGAGCAATAACATCAAAATTCATTTCTTTTAATTTCATCATGACATCATGACCAAGTTGACCATTTACTCCGGTAACCATAAACTTAAGGCTGAAATCTACATCACTATCCTTAAGTAATGGTGCCTTTAAGTCTTTTTCAGATAGTATCAGATCTTCAATCTCCCAGTCTACACCAATTTCTGGGTCATCAAACCGAATACTTCTATCACACTCAGGAGCGTAATATTCGTCAACTTTGTATTGCACCTCAACATCATCAGTTAATGTTAAAAACCCATGAGCAAACCCTTTTGGAATGAGAAGTTGCTTTTTATTTTCCTGAGATAGCTCTACACCCACCCATTGTTTATATGTCGAAGAACCCTTTCTTAAATCAACAGCAACATCTAGGATTTTCCCTTTTGTGCACCTGACTAGCTTTGTTTGAGCTTTAGGACTTGTCTGAAAGTGCAGTCCTCTTAATGTCCCTTTCTGCGCTGACATAGAATGATTGTCTTGAACAAATTCAATGTCAATATCTAATTCTTGAAACTTAGTTTTAGAATAAGTCTCTGCGAACCATCCACGATGATCTCCAAAAACTCTGGGTTCTAATATCAAAATATCATCGATTTCTGTTTTTATAATCTTCATTGAGTTACCTCACTTAATATCTGATTTTTCCTTCTGCTACCTTCTTGAGATGTTCTCCATATGGCGATTTCCCATACTTTTCAGCTGATGCTAATAGTGTTTGCTTGTCAATCCAATCGTTATGATATGCAATTTCCTCAAGTGCAGAAATCTTTATACACTGTCTCTTTTCAATCATTTGTACGAATTCTGCAGCCTCTACCAGACTATCCATTGTACCTGTGTCAAGCCATGCATAACCTCGCCCAAGTAATTTTACGTTTAGAGTACCATCCTCAAGATACATTCTGTTTAAATCAGTAATTTCAAGTTCTCCTCTTTCTGAAGGTTTAACTTTCTTTGCAAAGTCGACGACTCTATTATCATAAAAATATAGTCCAGTAATACAATAATTTGACTTAGGATTTTGTGGTTTTTCTTCTACAGAGATTACCTTACCCTCATTATCAAACTCAACAATTCCAAATCGCTCAGGGTCATGGACATAATATCCAAAAATTGTTGCTTTGCCATTTTGAGCATTTTCTGCCGCTTCTCTTAGGATAGGGGTAAATCCATTACCATAATAGATGTTGTCTCCAAGAATCATAGCCACATTATCGTCACCAATGAAATTTTCTCCAATAATAAATGCTTGAGCTAAACCATCTGGGGATGGCTGTTCAGCATATGATAAATTGATACCAAACTCACTACCGTCACCTAAAAGCTTTTCGAAATTAGGCAAGTCATGAGGTGTTGAAATAATTAAAATATCTTTGATACCCGCTAACATAAGAACAGAAAGGGGATAATAAATCATAGGTTTATCATATACAGGTAAAAGCTGCTTACTAGTTACCATTGTAAGTGGATACAGTCTGGTTCCTGATCCACCAGCTAGAATTATACCTTTCATAAATTGCACCTCTTATCATTTTTATTAAATAACATTTTCTGTTATCAAATATATTAGTTAACTAATTACTGGAATTGTCTTAAATATATAATCTATTATCTGTTTAAAAGTTTATTAAGTAAATCCACTAATCTATCAGGTAATTTTTGAATAAAGAAATTGTACGTTTCTATTCGACTCTTCTTTTTTATTTTTTCTTCAATGCTAGAAAGGTTTATGTTAATATCTAATGTTTTGGTGTTCTCGAAAATTTTATTAACTTCCTGGTATCTATCTTTCCAATTAAATTTCTCAACAGCATATTCTCGCGCATTAACTTTGTAAATATCTACCTTATCTGTGTTATCAATATAGCTTTTCATGCACGCAATCAAGGACACTTTACTACATATTGATAAAGGCCAGTAGTATCCGTCACTACGAGAATATATATTATCCACATCAACAAGTTTACCAACATTAGTATTTACAACCTCATTCATTGGCGCAACATCTGTAGTAATTACTGGTAGCCCACAGGATAGGGCTTCATAAACTGTAAGTCCCAAACCATCGAGTTTTGTGGGATATACATAAACATCTCCTAAATGATAAAGGCCTGGAGCTGTTACAGTTTTTTCAACTACATGAATATTATAGGCTTTTAGTTCATCAATTTTATATCCGAAGGCTTTGTGAAAATCTAATTGACTATGAATAACTAATTTTGATTCATTGTATAAGCCACCATCAATAAATGCTTTTATTACTAATTCAGTCCCTTTTCTTTTTGACATCCCGACAGAATGAAAAAACACTAGTTCTTTATCTATCTTTGGTTTAGGGCTAAATAGTTCAATATCTGTTCCCCATGGTACATAATAAGCTTGTGGATGATCTTTAAACACCGAATAATGTCTTTTGGTATTACAGATTAAAAAATCATATAGCCAAAAACTATCAATGCTATCCTCTTTGTAATAGTCCACATAAGTTCCAATTTTTATTTGTGGAAATTCACTTTTCATTTTAAGAATAACATCTATTTCATGTTGCTCATTAAAAAAAACAACTTGAATTTTGTTACTATTGATCCAACTTTTAAAATGTTTATAATTAATATTAGTACTTCCTAACCTTAAACCCCATGTTACATTTGTAAGATTCCATTTTTCATCATTCTTTTCGTATCGTTCGCCACCACGAGCATAAATAAATATTTCATTTTTTTCTTTTAAAGCTTCAACATACTGTTTCGTAACATATGCTGCTCCTCTTTCAAACCAAGTCGACACAAATCCAATATTCAAATTCAATCACCTCATTGTTCTCGTATACTATTAAAAATATTGAGTTCCTTGTTGAATCTAGTTAAACACAGTACTTATTTCGTATAGCAACTTTTTCATTGCATTGTCTTTTGTGTGCTGTTCTAGAGTTTTAAAGTTGTTATTTTCTCCAAGATTTTTTAATAATGTTGGGTCATTTTTTAACCTCATAATTGCATCTGAAAGTGCTTTTGCGTTCCCAGCTTCAAAATTCAGACCGTTATACTCATTGATTACAAATTCTCCAACATTCTCGAAATTTGATATTATTATTGGTTTCTTTTGAACACCAATCTCAAATGCAGGACGCGCCTGATGTGGTTTTTTCATGGGGAAGATCAAAATATCTGCAGCAGAATATACAAGCCCCATATCTGATTGTAACCCAATGTTCACAATTTGGTCGTTTAACCTCTCGTTATTTATATAGCCATGTATTTCTTTTGAAAAATTAATTGATTTCTTTTGCTTTATTTTATACGCGAAAGTATTTTTTGCACCTTTATCTATATGACCAGAATCTTTCCCTGAGATTATTAAGGTAACTTTTTCACCTCTTAAATTCTTTAATGCTTGAAGTGCTATATCTACTCCTTTTAACTCATTGATTCCACCAACAAATAGTACATTAAAGGTATCTTGAGGAATTCCTAACATCTCGCATGCTTTCTCCCTGCCGTACTTATCTTCATAATCACTTAATCTTAGAAAATTATACAAAACCATAGTATTTGCTTTCTTCAAATTTGTTTGTTTCATATCATACGAAGAAATAAAAACTACTAATGAAAACCCATCTAACATTTTACGCATAATACGATTCATTATGTTACGAGGCTTACCTTGAATGGTTTCTCTAACAAAACACATGCTTTTTACCTTTAATTTATTTGCTAATACGCTCATCCAACACAAGACTTTAGAATTAACAATCACCAAATCTGGTTCTTCTTTAATTAATACACTTTTCCAATATCTCTTTTGAGATAAAATATGAAGGGCATGATACCAAAATTTCGGATGAATTACACTATTTCCACCACTATAATAAGTTATTTTACCCATACGGAATGAAAATGTTTTTGGGTCAATATTTTTACTTTTCAAAAAATTATAAAAGTCAGGTGGGTCATTAGGAATATACACTTCTACCTCATACTTTTTTCTCAATTCAAGCAAAGTATTGTAAAAACTTAGACTACCGCCCACAAGCAATCCAGAGTGATGAATCATCAATATTTTTTTTTTCATTTAATTAACCTCAATTCCAAAAAAATTTGTAGTTATCAATTCCTAAACTACCTCCCGGAGTCGCTAATAAAAACTGCACAAAAGGTAAAACAACACTAGCTAAATACACTACAATCCTATAGTCCTTTTGCTTTATTTGGTCGATTACATTTGGTATCAACACCGTTATATAAACTATAAAATAATAAGTCAACCTTTCAATCAAATTAATATCAATAGCTAGAATATTTATTACTAAGTTCATACATGACATTAAATAAAGAGTAGAAAAGACATTTTTTTCTTTACTTTCTTGAAATTTAGGCCAAAATAACAGACTTGCTAAGGGTATAGCTGCACTTACAATAATAACTAAGGGATTAATATTTGCGGCGTTTTGTAGATATATCAGATATCTACTTGGCACAATAGCTAATACAATATTAACTAAATAATTTTTCATAACAAAAACAATGACTGCCCCCATATATATTAACAATGCTTTTTTTCGATCCAATTTTATTTTCCTAATAAAGAAAACCACTAAAAAAATAATTGCAGAATTATGAATAAAATATGCTGCTACAGAAATTGCAAAATATAATATTTTTTTGTTTTCCATAAGTGCAATAAAAGCAAATACTGTTAAAGAAACCGCCAAAGTCTGCCTTAATCCAGTCATTGACATGGTGAATAATCCTATCGTCACATGTAAATAATAGCTTAACAATATATTCTTTGAATATTTATAGTACAATAAACTTATTGCAGTTATTACAATAAAAGAATTTATTAATAAAAAAGTTTGAAAACTCACACCTAAATTGTTTAAAAATATTGTAAAATGTGAATATAATGGTTCTGCAGACCTAAAGGTGTTAAATTGATAGTGAAAATGATATCGAATAGTATCTGTTCCAACAGAAATATTCCTTAATCCCATAACTAAAATTAAAGGAATTCCGGCAGTAACAAAATATATTTTACTTTTTACTTTTATCTTTACTTTTTTTATGTCTTCATACATTTTTTTTAGAGATAATACCCCTAACCAAAATATAAAAATTGAATAGTATATTAACATATTTTCACTCCCGCATACATCTTGAATTAAAGTATTCAATCAAGAACTAAGTAGATTATTCCATACTTCTAGGTTATAATCATATGAAAATTCTTTTTTCCATCTTTCATATGCTTCAAAACTATATTTTGACCAGGTTTCAAAAGATACAGCAAGCTCAATAATTGCGTCAATCCATCCGTCTATTCTTATATTGTCATCAACTAATATTCCACAACGATCAGTAACAACATCTTCATTAAAACCTACTTTCGACGCAATAACAGGTAACCCTGTGGACAGATATTGAACAAGTTTAAACCCGCCTTTACCTAAAGAATACTCATTTAATATTAGCGGCATTATACCTATATGCGCATTAAATATTTCATCTTTCGCTTTTTCTCTAGTCCATTTTATATTTATAATATTTAAATATTTTACTTTTTTATTGATTTTCATATTGCAAACCACGACTAACACTAACTTTTTTTGATATTTGTAGGATAAGATTTCTGCTGCTTTATCTAGCGCCTCAACAACTTTCAACAAATTTGGAATATTCCCGGCTGTAGCAACCCATACAATCCTTATTTCTTTATCAAAATCCATTTTCCGTTTATTTAATAAATCATTTTCATTAAATCCTTGAAAATCGCCATCAGTAGTTGGCAGAAGTATCACCTTGTCTTGAAATTTATGATTTATCTTACTTCTTAAAAATTCACTAGTAACAACAATATACTTGCTGTTTTTTTCTAGTATTTTTGCTTGAGTTGTTGAAATTTCTCCACTTTCAAATATATAGTCATCAAAATCCCATATTAACTTTGTTCTTGTAGACACCTTTTTTATCAACCAAAGCAATATCCTAGGTGTATATTTAGGGCAAAATGTCTTTGATACCACAACATAATTTGGTCTTTTTATTGTATCTAGAGATAAATAAAACATCACCCTAAAAACCATTGATATGTAATACAACATTCCAATTACTATCCTTTTATAACGAGAGCTATTTACAGCATTTAGGTGAGCTGTATATATTTTTTCAGGTGCAATATTATGGATGGACACTTTGCCATTAAATTTCTGCGAATACTGAATAACTCTATAATAACTTGAAGGAGTTATATCTTTATTTCTTACATATATTGAAATCAGTTTTTCTTTTTTCATTCTATACACGTCCCAACCAAACTAAAAATTGTTATCCTAGTGAATTTAATATGACTTATTTGCTCAAATTCAACGAGAATTATTTATTCAATATATTTTACTCTATAAAACAATCCATTAGAAATATCCTATTATCTAGATATTAAAATGCAATTATCTGGGGCACAATTCGTTTTTCTACAACATTACAGATTCTCCCTATACCATTCTATTGCTGCTTCAATTCCTCTTTCAAAACTCCAGCTTGGATCATATCCTAGCATCTCTTTAGCTTTGCAGATATCAGCATTACTATGCTTTATATCACCTTTTCTATCTGGTCCAAAGATTGGTTCAATTTCATTCCCAAGTGCTTTACGTAGAGAATTATACACATCGATTAAGTATTCTCTTCCGCCATATGCAATATTAAATGCTTCACCTGCAACTTCTGATGGTGCTTTACAAGCCTTTAAATTAGCCTCAATTACATTTTCAATATAAGTAAAATCTCTACTCTGCTTTCCATCACCATTAATGGTAGGCTGCTCATTATTAAGTAACTGTTTGATAAACTTCGGAATAACTGCTGCATAGGCCCCGTTTGGATCTTGTCTTCTACCAAATACATTAAAGTATCTCAACCCATAAGTATCTAACCCATAAAGTTTTGAATATAGTTTGCCATACTCTTCATCAACCATTTTAGTCAGTGCATATGGCGATAATAAGTTTCCTTCTCTACCTTCTTGTTTAGGTAGATTGGGTTCATCACCGTAAACAGAGGAGCTTGAAGCATAGACAAACTTCTTAACACCGTTTTGTCTAGATGCTTCCATCATGTTAAGCGTTCCTCTAATATTGATCTCTTCATATAATAATGGCATTTCAATGCTTCTAGGCACACTTCCCCAGGCTGCTTGATTAAGCACATAATCAACACCCTCACAAGCCTTCATACAAATATCTAACTCTCTGATGTCTCCTTTGATAAAAGTATAATTAGGATTATCTATAAATAAGTCAACATTGGCTTGTTTACCATTAGAAAGATCATCTAGACATCTAACCGTATAACCTTTTTCTAATAAAACTTCGCACAAGTTGGAGCCAATAAAACCAGCTCCACCAGTTACGAGAAATACACTATCTTTTTCAAATGTTATATTTTCATAACCCATGAAATGCACTACCTTTCCTTACAGTCTCCAGTATTTATATCCTGCTGCTTCGTATTCTTTTCTATCTAAAATTCCTTTGATATCAAGTAATACTTTGCTTTCATTAGTTCCTTCTTTAAACATCTTATTGAAGTCTTCTTGAGTGAGTTTTAAGAATTGGTCATGTCCAACAGCTACAACAACTGAATCCATCTCTTTAATGTCTTCTACTGAATCAAATACTAATCCATACTCATGCTTTGCTTCTTCAGCATCTGCTTCAGGATCTGCAATCATCGGAGTGATTCCATATTCTTTAAGCTCATTGACAATATCAATAACTCTAGTATTTCTAGTATCAGGACAATTTTCTTTAAATGTAAATCCTAAGATTGCCACTTTTGCATCTTTAACAGGTACATCTGCTTTTATGAGATTCTTAATTAAATTCTCAACTACATATTTGCCCATGTCATCATTGATTCTTCTACCTGAAAGAATGATTTGTGAATGGTATCCTAGTTGTTCAGCTTTGTATGTGAGGTAATAAGGATCTACACCAATACAATGTCCACCAACAAGTCCAGGGGAAAAATTCAGGAAGTTCCACTTCGTTCCAGCAGCTTTTAGAACAGCTTTAGTGTCAATTCCCATCTTGTTAAAGATGATGGAAAGCTCATTCATAAATGCAATGTTAATATCTCTTTGAGAATTTTCAATGACTTTTGCAGCTTCAGCCACCTTAATCGATTCAGCTCTATGTACTCCAGCATCCACTACTAGCTCATACACTTTAGCAATGATATCAAGAGACTCTTCATCCATTCCAGATACTACTTTTACGATCGTCTCAAGTCTATGTACTTTATCACCAGGATTGATTCTCTCTGGTGAATAACCTACCTTGAAATCTTCGCCACATTTCAATCCTGATTCTTTCTCAAGAATTGGAATACAAATTTCTTCTGTAACACCTGGGTAAACAGTAGATTCAAATACAACAATTGATCCTTTAGTAAGATTTCGACCAACTGTTCTACTTGCCGATTCTACTGGTTTTAAGTCTGGTGTATGATCAGCATTTACAGGAGTCGGAACTGCAACGATGTGAAATTTGGATTCTTTAAGCTTAATCTCATCTGCTGTGAATTCAACAGTTGTATCTTTTATCACTTCATCACCAACCTCTTTAGTTGGATCGATTCCTTTTTTATATAACTCAACTTTCTCCGTACTAATATCAAATCCAATAACCTCTGCCTTTTTAGCAAATGCTACTGCAATCGGCATACCAACATAACCAAGACCTACAAGTGAAATTTTTTCTTCTCTGTTTTTGATTTTTTCAAATAAGTTCATTTTAATTTCTCCTTTTCACTATAATAATCCCATAGTTTTCATAATAGATTTATTGACTAATTTCACGTCATACTTTTCTTTAGCAAGATTCAAACTGCGTTCTGCCATAATCTTATTTATTTCTTGATCATCTATTAGAATTCTCATCTTCTCAACTAAGCTATTTATGTCTTTAACAGATACAAGGAACCCATTATATCCATCTGTGACAGTTTCCCTACATCCGGGAGCATCACTGGTTATAATTGATCGTCCTATTGCCATTGCTTCAAGTACAGTTTTAGGTGTTCCTTCATGATAAGAAGGTAATATATAAGTACTGCATTGTTTTAAATATGGTCTAACGTCCGTCTGCTCTCCAAAATACTCAATGATTCCTTCATCTATGAAAGGCTGCAACTCTTCTGGCTGTAATGCCGATGGATTGCTATCATAAGGTCCCACAAGCAGACATCTAACTTCAGGATATTCAGCCTTAACCCTCTTACAGGCTTCCAAATACTCCATTACACCTTTATCTTTGATTAATCTACCGATAAACAAGAATGCCGGCGTATCGGGCAATGGTTCCGGTCTAAACTTCTCAAGATTAACACCTGATCCATTAATGATAACAATTTTGTCTTCCAGAATAAGCCTGTTCTTTATAAACTCGTTTTTATCATCATTATTTTGAAAAAACACCTTTTTACTTGCATTGCATGCTAAACGATACTCAGTCTTCATTATTGCCTTGATTATTTTATTCTTAAGGCCTTCACCCCTGAAAATTGATCCGAGACCTGCTATCAATGGATATACTTCAGTGATGTCATTAGCTTTTGCTGCAAGACTTCCATAAACTACAGTTTTGGCTTGGTATACAAAGACCTTGTCCGGCTTTTTTTCTTTCATAAATTGCTTAAGCTCTCGATATGTCCTTAAATCACTAAACGGATTTATGCCATTTCTTTCTACAAAAAGCTGCTTATATTGAATTCCATTATCCTCAAACTTACCTTTCCAGTTTGATTCAGGTTCTGGTCCTAATGCTATGACAGAATGCCCATGTTTTATAAAATCTTTCATCATATCCATACGAAACCAAAATAGTGATGACGTATGGCTTGAGAGTACAGCTATTTTCATATTGTCAATCCTACTTTCATCACTTAGTTACTTCTTTAAATACTGATTCACTTCAATTTGAATGCCCTCTTCAAAACTCATCGGACTAAAGTTGAAATCTTTCTTAGCTTCAACATGAGGATAACTTCTATCTTCACCCATACGTTGAACTCTTTCTATATTATCTATTTTCCCAAGAGTCAGCACCTTGGCAATTTGGGCAAGTACTACCCCTAATCCTAAAGGAACACTGACAAAGGTTGTTTTCTTATTGAGGTTATCGCTTATCAGCCTAAAAACTTCTATCATCTCTAGAGGCTTTTCTCCTGATAGGTCATATGCCTTTCCAGCTGTTTTTTCAGGAGATGTCAAAACAGTATAAAATGCTTTTCCTAAATCCCTTGCATTTACTGGTTGTATTAGACTTCTCCCACCGTTGATAACCGGCATGACTCTAAATTTATCTATCATCTTAATAAACTTACTCATATTGCTGTCACAAAGGTCGCCATAAATCATCGTTGGTCTAAGAATCGTGACTTTTGTAGGGCAGTTTGGATCTGCAGTCATTTCTGTGACTTTCTTTTCCACATCCTTATAGCCTTGAGAAGCATATTTGAAATTAGAATATATTCCTGTTGTATGTACCAAAATTGTTCGATTTACATTGTTCTCGATAGCTGCTTGCACAATCATCGGTGAATGATGGATGTTGTAGATGTGCATAATATTGTCTACTCCATTGACAGCCTTTCTTACGAACTCCTTGTTGTTGAGGTCTCCATAAATCTTCTCAATATTTAATCCGCTGTTATCCAACATTGAAGTGTCAGATGTTTCCCTAACGATGCAGCGGATTGGTCCTTCATATTTGTGATCAATAAGTTCTTGTAAGAAATATCTACCTGTATGTCCTGTAATCCCTGTCACTAATAACATCTGCTCACCCCTAATGTTTAACTGACTCTTTATCAGCTTTCTTTGTCCCAGTCCCACCTTCAACAACACCATCACTTCTCAGAACACTAAATATCGTCCCAAAGAAACATCTGACATCCATGAGAAATCCAATCTTCTCAGCGTACTCTCCATCAAGTCTAGCCTTAACATCAATCTCAAGCTCGTCCCTACCATTAATCTGTGCCCAGCCAGTAAGACCCACTGGCACGTCATTGGCACCGTACTTATCTCTTTCTTCAATCAGGTCATACTGGTTCCACAGCGCTGGCCTCGGTCCGATAATACTCATTTCACCTTTAAAGATGTTAATGATCTGTGGTAGTTCATCTAAAGATGTTTTACGAAGGAACTTACCTACCTTTGTAATCCACTGATCAGGATTCTCTAGCAGATGCGTTGGCGTGTCCTTCGGAGTATCAATACGCATCGTTCTAAACTTTAATATATGAAAATGACTCTTATGGATCCCGACTCTCTTCTGTTTAAAGAGAACAGGTCCAGGGGAGTCAAGCTTGATTGAGATGATTAGGATTGCAAATAACGGAGATAGGATGAGGAGGCCGATCGACGATAGTGCTATGTCAATTAATCTTTTTACTTTCATATACATGTGTTAACCCTCCGAATTTGCAATTTAGTTGGTCAGTTGGTCAGTTGGCCAGGAAAAGATTAAATATCTAACTTCTTAATCAATCCACCAAGTAATCTACCAACTTCATCCATTCTTCTGTAAATTTCTTTATAAACTACTTCATCTATATATTTCAAATCCTTTGCTAATAGCATCTGGTATCTCACTTCTTCTAATGAGCCTCTAGCAATAATCAAAAACCTACGAAACTCATTGTATGTATCTCTAGATTCTATTTAGATTAAGTAGGACTGTTGGATAGTTGGTCTGTTGGTTGGGAAACATTAAAGATTAACTCAATCTCTTTTCCAAACTCTTTATCAAACCATTAAGTAATTTCCCAACTTCATTTGCTATCATAAATGTAACTTCATAGTTATCATTTGAAATATATTCAATATCTCTTGAAAGTAGCAATTGATACTTTACTTCTTCAAGTGATCCTCTCGATATCAATAGAAATCTTAAGTAATCCTTAACTGAGTTTCTTGCTTTGCCTTCAACAATATTGCTTGGTATAGATACTGCCGCTCTTCTTATCTGCGATATTAGACCAAACTGCTCTTCCTTAGGAAAATCCCTAGTAATCTCATAAATTTTTAGTACTAACTCATGAGATCTTTTCCATACAAGTAATTTGCTAGTATCAGAATACATTGTTTCCCCCTTATTTAACTTATTAGCTTTCTGTAAAGAATGTTAGTATTTTTTCTTTTTCATAGCCCTTTTTTATTAGCTGCTGTTTTATTATGTCTTCATATGTATAGCTTGAGATGAAAATACCGTCATGTTCATACTTTTTAATATCAACTGCCGAAATTATAGGATAGCCTAGAATCTCTTTACCTCTCTTTTCAAGGTCATCGTCTACCACTGCAATTATATCCAGATCAACTGACGATCCAAATTTGATTACTCCTAGTATTATCTCTGCCACTTCGCCTGCTCCGTAAAGGAGTATTTTCTTGAATCCCTTTTTAGATATTTCTTGAAGGTAGTTTTCAACTCCCTCTCTAGCAAGCTTGTGAAGGTCCATAAGCTGCTCCAGGTAGCTTATGTTCAGGAAATTCTTTCTCTTCAATCCCTTTGGTGTGATGTGGTAGTTCACTGTTTTGCTTGTTATATACTCTCTTCTTATATAACCGTGGGACTCATATTCATCCAAGTAGGCATTAACCATTGAAGCTGCTGCTCCAATTTCTTTGCCTAATTCTTTTTGTGTGGTATCTGGATTTTGTTCTATGTAGTTCAGTATCATTAGTTCCTTGTATTTTGGGGTGGGAAGGAAAAAGCCGTTTTCTTTAATCATTAATGTTAGTCAACTCCTTAATCATTCGATGATTGAACGATTTAATTGTACCATAGCTACTGGGAGGAAGCAATTACATTTTGTCATTTTGGCATGGTTTTATTTCGGGGGAATCGAGAATGTTTAAGGGACTGGGGGCTAGGAGTTAGGGACTGGGAGCTAGGAACTAGAAGACGGAAATGAAAAGACCTTGAGTTTTTCTCAAAGTCTCTTTATCATACCACTAAGCAATCTGCCCGCTTCATCTGCAATTAAGATAGCTTTCATATATACATCTTCACAAACATATCCTAGATCTCTTGCAAGTAATACTTGATATCTTGCTTCCTCTAATGATGCCCGGGCTATCATATAAAATCTCTTCGTTTCAGCACCATAGCCCCTTGCTCTACCTTCAACAATGTTGCTAGGAACTGAAACTGCAGCCCTCCTTATCTGTGAAGTCAACCCATATAATTCTTCCTTTGGGAAATCCTGAGTTATTTTGTAAATCATTAATGCGAACTCATGTGATTTCTGCCATGCTAATAATTTAGCTGTGTCTTGGTACATATCTGTCCTCCCTATAGTGTATTTAATAATATTATAGCAATTTTACACATTTTTTGAAGGTAAACAATAAGAAAACCTTCCTGGTTAATGGAAGGTTGGGGAGGTGGGCTGCTATTTATTTACTTCTTTAAGTATTCGTTTGACTTCTTCGTCGTCGACTTGTGTGAAGTCTTCGTAGTAGGCTCCCACAGCCCCAAGGAAGTCTCTGGTTGCTTCTACATAAACTACTTTGTCTACCATACCTTCAAGCTTTAGAGATGTCAGGTAAGGGACTATTGGTATTGCTACCACTATCTCCTTTGGTTCATGGAGCCTCATTTCTTCTATGGAAGCTATCATAGTAAGGCCTGTTGCTATTCCATCATCAACTATGATAGCAGTCTTGCCTTTTATATCTTTTTGCGTTGGATTTCCTACATATTCTTCTCTTCTTCGTTGTATCTCTTCTCTGGCTTTGTGTTTTTCTTCCTCAAGCCATGGGTGCCCTAGTCTTTCCAGCTCTGACTGGTTGCATATAGGTGCTCCATCCTCTGCCAATGCACAGACTGCATATTCAGGATTTGAAGGATGACCTATTTTTCTCGTTATTATCAAGTCTAATGGGGCGTTAAGTGCTCGGGCAATCTCAGCACCAAGGATTACTCCACCTCTTGGGAGAGCGTAGACGATCACATCCTCGGAGGCATAATCGGACAGCAGCTCTGCCAGCTTTTGACCGGCTTCTGTTCTGTTTTTGAATAGCATGGGAATCAGCCTCCTTTGGATGCTTTAGCTTTTAGCTATTGGTTGTTAGCTATTAGCTAGAACCTTACTTACGTGTAGTTTATACCCTCAATTTAGTGGAAAGCTACAAGGGGAAAGGGAAAATAACTAGGGGCCAGGGGCTAGGGGCTAGTAAAAGCGAAAATAGGTAAACCCATTCGATAAATACTGAGGTCCCTCCACTTTCGAGCGGTCGGGATGACAGTATAAAAGATAGCTAAGAGCTAAGAGCCAAGAGCTAAGATTTTCACCAGTACAAAGAAAACTAACAATTAACTTTACTTGAGGTTCACCATTTTGAGCTTTTTGTTGTTGGTAATAAGGTAGTCAAGAAGTTCGTCCAGCTCGGTGTTTGTTAGAGTGTGGATTTGTTGGATGATCCTTTTATTGTTCTCGGATTTTATGGAGCTAATATCCTTCTCTGCTTCGTCTCCTTTGGCTACCACAAAGTGATCCTGCAGCAGCTTTTCCTGAAGTATGTGCAGTTGGTTAAGGTAAGCTTTGTATCTTCTTTTGGCTACTTCCTCCATGTCTACGTTGTAAAGATATGCAATCTCTGAATCGATTAGGTCTTCCTCAATACAGAAATGGTATAGTTGCTCATCTGTCAATTCATCAAAGGTTGGTTTTATTCCTGCGTCTTTTTTTGTTAAAAGGCTTATGTAGGATTCGACTTTGGGGGTCATTGTTTGGAGCCTCCTTTCTACAATGGACAATTGACAGTTGACAATTAAAAAATCAAAAGCAAAAACGAAATACTGAGATCCCTCCACGTTGGTCGGGATGACAAGAAAGTGGAGCCGTCGGAATGTTGGAAAGGAATAGGGGAAAGCTACAAGAGGAAAGGGGAATAAAAACCTTCCACCTGTCGTAGTTAAATATCCATCCCGGTTATTTGCATATACAGTAGGGCTGAGGAGATAAGAAACAGGGCATAGTAGTACATCCAGGGTCGCTTTGTCTTGTAGAGGTAAAATAGTATGGCGGCTACAATAACAACGCTCACTGCGTATACTGCAATTGGCCAATTGTATAAAAACATGCCTGTGTAAACCAGTAATACAGCTATGGGAACTACCGAGACCATTGCTTTATAAACATCCTTTAATCTTTCGCTTCTTAAAATTATGTATGACGCGAATAAAAATATTATTGCTGTGCATAGATGAATGACCAGTGGGACCCATCTCGCTGGCTCCTCGCTGCCGCTAATAAGAAATCTTGCAAAAACGAATCGGATGACAGCAGTAAGTAAAAATGCCAAATTTAACAACACCAGTCCACCTATTGGGATTATAAACAACGCGAGAATATGTTTGTATTTACTTTCGCTGGACACTTGGATCGCTTCCTTTCGAGGAAATAGGAGTCAGGGGTTAGGGGTCAGGAGTTAGGTTTATTCTTAATTGATATATACCCAGAATTTAGATGGAATGTTGGAAGAGGTGGAATGTTGGAAGAGGAAAAGATAGAAGCGGAGATCCCTCCACGTTGGTCGGGATGACAGGAGTGAGGTTGGTCGGTAGTACAATACTAGCTATTAGTAGTTCGTAGTTAGTTGTTAGTAGAAACGAAGAAGAAAAACAAAAAAATTAGATCCTTCACATGCGTTCAGGATGACAGTCGGGTACGGTCGGGATGAAAAGATAAAAGATAGGTATAGCTAATGACTAAGATCCTTCGCTGACACTCAGATGACAAGGACGGGCGATTAATAGTACACCTCTACAAAAAGATGAAAGTCTGCATGTTTGTTATTAATTTGTCATCAATTTCGATTTATTGAGATGTTAGATTTGTTAATAATATTTCTTAATATGACAGCGTTTGCACAATTTTATATATTTATGGTCACTAATTATTGCATTTTTACACATTCCGATGCGTCAATTGTCTGTCAATTTAACTTGACATATGTTTGATTCAGGTATATTATTTAAGTATATATTGTTATATATTTAACGGTTTGAATGTAAGCGAAAGGAGCTGATTTATTTGAGCAGACTTAGTATCATCACCAAGGATATGGCTCAGGCCACTGTTGAGGAGATGTACAAGGATCTTGAGAGGCGTATCACTGCTTCTCCACCGGGCTTGTGCCCAATCGACCTTGCTTCCTCGTTCTTAAAGATGGCCCATGCCCAGACCTGCGGCAAGTGCGTGCCCTGCAGGATAGGCCTTGGACAGCTTGAGAATCTGTTGGAGGATGTGCTTGACGGGAAGGCAACTATGGAGACAATCGACTTTATAGAAAAGACAGCTCGAAGCATTTATTACACAGCTGATTGTGCTATCGGCTATGAGGCGGCAAATATGGTTCTTAAGGGGATCGAGGGCTTCAGAGATGACTATGAGGAGCATATTCTGAGAAACCGCTGCAACTTTGGCATCTATCAGTCAGTGCCTTGTGTTTCCCTGTGTCCTGCCGGTGTTGACATTCCAGGTTACATAGCCCTTATTGCCGAGGGCAGAAATGAGGATGCAATAAGGCTTATAAGGAAGGACAATCCAATGCCTGCAACCTGTGCATTTGTTTGTGAGCACCCATGTGAGACAAGGTGCAGAAGAAATATGGTCGATGACCCGATCAATATCAGAGGTCTTAAGAGATATGCGGTTGAAAATACCGGAAATATTCCACTTCCAGAGAGAGCTCCTCTTACAGGTAAGAGGGTCGCTGTTGTCGGTGGAGGTCCAAGCGGCTTGAGTGCGGCATATTACCTCACCCTTATGGGTCATGAGGTTGAGATATATGAGCAGAAGAAACACCTTGGCGGGATGCTCCGTTATGGAATTCCAAGCTATCGTCTGCCTCGTGAGATACTTGATCAGGAAATTGAGACTATGCTCTCCCATGGAGTGAAGGTCCACCTTGGAGTTACTATAGGTAAGGATATGTCAGTAATGGATCTTAAGGAAAAATTCGACAGCATATATATAGCTATAGGAGCTCAAACTGACAAGAAGATTGGTCTTGAAAACGAGGATGCCGAGGGAGTTTATTCTGCAGTTGATATCCTAAGAGATGCAGGCGACGGATATTATCCTGATGTTAAAGGTAAGAGAGTAGTTGTTCTAGGTGGCGGAAACGTAGCAATTGACGTGGCAAGATCAGCTGTAAGGCTTGGAGCAGCAAGCTCAGATATAGTTTACAGGAGAAGAAAAGCCGATATGCCAGCAATGAAGGAAGAGGTAGAAGCGGCGGTTGCTGAAGGCTGCGAGATATATGAGCTTTACAGTCCAAAGAGGATCGAGGCTGATGAGGACGGCAAGGTAACTGCCCTTTGGGTGCAGCCGCAGATAGTTGGACAAATCGATGGAGGAAGACCTAAGGCTGTGGATGCCAAGGAAGCTCCTGTAAGGATCCCCTGCGATGTAGTAGTAATAGCTATAGGACAAGGTATTGAGTCCAAGGAGTTCGAGAAGGAAGGTATCCCGGTAAGAAGAGGTCTTATAGATGCCCTTAATACTGCAGGTGTAGTTGGAATGCCGGACGTATATTCCGGCGGAGACTGCATATCAGGACCTGCCACTGTAATCCAGGCGATTGCTGCCGGCAAGGTTGCAGCAGCAAATATAGACAATTATCTTGGCTTCCATCATGAGATAGTTGCAGAGGTTAAAGTACCCGAGCCTAGGATAGCTGACAGAGTACCTTGCGGCAGAGTCAATATGAAGGAAAGACCTGTTGAGGAGAGATCAGACGACTTTGAGCTTTCCGAGCTTGGTATGAGTGATCAGGAGGCTATGCAGGAGTCGAGACGCTGCCTAAGATGTGATCACTTTGGCTTTGGAGTATTCAAGGGAGGGAGGATCGAAAGATGGTAAATCTGGTTATAAACAACATAGCTGTTACCGTTCCTGAGGGAACTACAATACTGGATGCAGCTAAGAAATGCCATATCGATGTCCCTAACCTTTGCTATCTTGAGGGCCTTAACGAGATCGGTGCCTGCAGGGTATGCGTCATCGAGGTCGAGGGTGTTGAAAGACTTGTCACCTCCTGTAACAATACTGTTGAAGAGGGCATGGTCATATACACCAACAGCCCTAAGGTTAGAAATGCAAGAAAAAACAATGTCGAGCTTATACTTTCACAGCACGATGCAACCTGCACAACCTGTGTAAGAAGCGGCAACTGCAGCCTTCAGACTATAGCAAATGATCTGAATATCATAGAGAGCCCCTTTAAGCTGGAAATGCCTCATGCCCGTTGGACCGAGGGCTTCCCTCTTGTAAGGGATTATGAGAAGTGCATTAAGTGTATGAGATGCATCCAGGTGTGCGACCATGTCCAAAGCCTTAAGGTTTGGGACGTTGCCAACACTGGTTCTAGGACAAACGTAGACGTATCACACAACAGAAGGATCGAAGAATCCGACTGTGCACTTTGCGGCCAGTGTATCACTCACTGCCCGGTTGGAGCCTTAAGGGAAAGAGACGACACCGACAAGGTGTTTGAGGCTCTTGCTGATAAGGACAAGGTCACCATAGTCCAAATTGCTCCTGCCGTTCGTGCAGCCTGGGGCGAAGGCCTTGGACTTTCAAGGGAGTTTGCGACGGTTGAAAGACTTGCTGCAGCTCTTAGAAGAGTAGGCTTTGACTATATATTCGATACAAACTTCACTGCGGACCTTACGATCATGGAGGAAGGCAGCGAGTTTCTTGAAAGACTTAAGAATGCAGAGAATGAGACATTCCCTATGTTCACCTCCTGCTGCCCGGGCTGGATAAGATTCATTAAGACCCAGTACCCTGATATGGTCGATCAGCTTTCAACGGCTAAGTCACCACAGCAGATGTTTGGTGCAATTGCGAAGAGCTACTATGCCAAGATTTTGAATGTGGATCCATCTAAGATTTTCAGTGTTTCCATAATGCCTTGTACTGCAAAGAAATATGAGGCTGGAGTTCCTGTATTAAGCGATGCGGGAGCTGGACAGGATGTTGATGTTGTACTTACGACCCGTGAGATTGAAAGACTTATTAGGTCTGAGCATATCACTGTGAAATACCTTGACGAGGAACCTCTGGATACTCCACTTGGAATAGGCTCAGGTGCAGCTGTAATATTTGGAGCTACAGGCGGCGTTATGGAGGCCGCGCTTAGAAGCGCTTACTTCCTTGTAACCGGCGAAAATCCCGCACCAGACGCCTTTAAGGATGTCCGTGGAAGAAAGGGCTGGAAGGAAGCAAGCTTTGACATAGCTGGCACTACCCTTAAGGTAGCGGTTGCAAGCGGACTTGGAAATACCAGAAGGCTTATTGAGGCCATTAGACGAGGCGAGGTCCAGTACCACTTCGTTGAGATAATGGCTTGTCCCGGTGGCTGCGCTGGCGGCGGCGGACAGCCCATTTGGGATGGCAAGGAGCTTGCCGAGGAAAGAGCTGAGGTCCTTTATGGTTTGGACCAGGTAAGCAATCTAAGATTCTCCCATGAGAACCCATCGATCACAAAGGTTTATGAGGAGTTCTTTGGAAGCCCTCTTTCACACAAATCACATGAGCTCTTGCACACTGACCACCATGCCTGGGAGCTTGATCCCACTAAGAAGTAATCCAATGAGCCTCGGTCCATGACCGGGGCTTTTGTGATATAATAAACATATATTATTTGACAGGAGTGTATAAATTATGAAGAGATTTTTAAGCTTTATGCTTGTGCTGTTATTATCTGTTGCTCTTATTACAGGATGTGCTGCTCCCTCCACTCCCCCTCCCGCTCCTGAGGAGCCACCGGTAAGTGAGGAACCTGAAGCACCTGAGCCTGTTGAAGAGCCTGTCGAAAAGGTAAATATTAGGTTTGCATTTATGGAAGGAGTTACTGCCCTTACTGCCGGTAAGATGATGAAGGAGGATACACAGGTCGATCCTGCCTTCCAAATCCAGTATGACCTTTTAAGATCCACTGATCTTCTGACATCCTCCATAATGAATGGCGAGGCTGACATCGCAATGATCCCCTCTACCCTTGCGGCATCTGCATACAACAAGAATTTGGGATATACCGTTGCAGGTACCTCGACCTGGGGAAATCTTTATCTTATAGGTGCTGAGGACGCACCGTTTCTAGGAGCACTGGTGGGAAAAGAGATCACTACCTTTGGAAAAGGGCTTACACCTGATCTCGTTTTCAGGATGCTCCTTCTTAAGGATGCTATTGAGCCTGATTCAGACTTAACGCTTAACTACTTGGCATCTGCAGCTGAGGTTGGACCATATCTTCTAAGCGGAAAGGCGACCCTTGCAATTCTTCCTGAGCCTGCTGTTACCGGAGTTATTGGAAAATCTGAGGGCAAGGTACAGGTTTTGTTTGATCTGAATTCACTTTGGGCTGAGTATATGCAGGTTGAAAAGGGATATCCTCAGGCAAGCCTTGTAATAAAGACAAGCCTTATTGAGGAACACCCTGAGTTTGTGGAGAGCTTCCTTGCAGCTTATGAGGAAAGCATTCAGTGGGCTATGGAGAACCCCGGGGAGCTTGGATCGATTTCTGAGGAATTGGAGCTTGGACTTGCTAAGGGAGCTGTAGTTTCGGGTATCAAGAGAATGAACATAGGCAACTTTAAGATTGAGGATTCAAAGGCGGAGTATGAGGCATATTACAGGGCTATAATGGATTTTGCCCCTGACTTTATTGGAGGAAAGCTCCCGGATGAAGGATTATATTACAGGTAAAAGGGGTTTAAGAGCAGCTGCCTGGATCACCTTGATCGGTGGTTGGGTCCTCCTATCCCTCCTTGTGGACAATGAGGTCATTGTTCCTGGGGTTGGGTCTACCCTGTCGCGCCTTTTGGTAATAGTCTCAGACAGTGATTTCTTGAATATCGTTGGCTATACCTTCCTAAGGTGCATTGCAGGCTTTTTGGCATCGCTAATTATTGCCGTAGCCCTTGGAGCTCTTTCAAGGTGGAGTGCATTTTTCAGAGAGCTTATGGAGCCTGTGCTTTCATTCTTAAGCTCAGTGCCCATTATGGCTATAATAATCCTTGCCCTTATATGGCTGGACAGTCAGCTGGTGCCTGTATTCGTTGGCTTTGTAATGGTGTTCCCTATCCTGTATGAGACTGTTTACAACGCTATCGTCAATGTGGATGGAGACCTTATAGAAATGGCGAAAATATTCGGCGTGGATCGAAGGACGATGGCAAGAGATATCTACCTCCCCTCCATACTTTCAGGTATAGGACGCGTCAGCTCCTCTACCCTTGGTACATCCCTTAAGATGGTCGTTGCAGGAGAGGTTCTCGCTCAGCCTAAGTATGCCATTGGAACAAGGCTTATGCTTGAAAAGACCTATCTTAATACTGACGGAGTGTTCGCATGGATAATAGTTATTCTCCTTATGTCCTGGGTGCTGAAGCTGTTTATGGGGTGGATAAAGGCAGCCTGGGAGAATAAGGGATGGATGTGATCAGTATGTATGCTGTAAGGAATATATCAAAAAGCTTCAATGAGCTTAAGGTACTTGATGATATGACAATTGAATTCGAGGAATTCAAGACCACGGCTATCCTTGGTCCTTCCGGTTGCGGAAAGACTACACTGCTTAATATAATTTCTGGGCTTGATCAGCCTGATTCCGGTGAGGTCGAGGGATTTCTGTATGAGAAGATTTCTTTCGTGTTCCAGGAGGATCGTCTTATACCATGGAGAACTGTGGGTGATAATATCCGCTTTGTGCTTAAGGGTAAGATGGATCGGGAAAAGATAGACAGGACTGTCAACAGATATCTGGAACAGGTTGGGCTTAAGGAGTACGTAAATTATTACCCGAAAAAGCTTTCAGGGGGTATGAAGCAGCGTATTGGCATGCTTAGGGCCTTTGTCTACCCGTCTGCTATCCTTCTAATGGATGAGCCCTTCCGTTCACTTGATATTGCAAATAAAAAAGCTTCCATGGACTTTCTTAAGGAGCTTATCGCCTGTGAGATGAGGACCTGTGTCCTTGTCACTCACGACCTTGATGAAGCTGTTGAGCTTGGAGACAGGATAGTTATTCTTTCTGACAAGCCGACTACGGTAAAGAAGGTCATTACGAATATGTACAGGGTCGATGGTACGGAGGAAAGCAGGGTCAAGGCGAGGAAAATGATCGAGGAGCAATTGACAATGGACAGTTGACAGTTGACAATTAAAGAATCCTGTCATTCCGAGCGATAGTCGAGGAATCTCATGAGGGACTAGGGACTGGGGACTGGGGAAAGGGGATAGTAGATAGTAGGTAGTAGATAGCAAAAGATAAAGAAATAGCAAAAGTCGGGGATCCCTCCACTTCGGTCGGGATGACCATTATGGGTATTACCTGGATAACAGAAAGGGCGACCAATGGTCGCCCCTACTTCTTAGCTCTTCGTTCTTATCTCTTAGCTATCTTTAAATCGCTGTCCAGCCGCCATCAACTGCGAGGTATTGGCCGGTTGTGTAGCTTGATGCATCGGAAGCGAAGTATACGATCGCTCCGTCAAGCTCTCCTCTTTTACCTATTCTACCCATTGGGCAGTAGGTCTTTACTACCTGCGCAAAGCCTTCGTCTCCAACAACTCCTGCAGTCATTTCGCTTTCAAAATATGCTGGTCCTATTGTGTTTACTGTAATGTTATGCTTAGCCCATTCGTTTGCAAGAGCCTTGCTTAACTGCATTACTGCACCTTTAGAAGCAGCGTAAGCTGATATTGGGAGCCCTGTCATGGCTACTACACTGTGGATCGAGCCAATGTTTATGATCTTGCCATATTTTTGTTCGACCATAAGCTTTCCTACTTCTCTTGCTGTGAAGTAAACTGCATTCAGGTTAATGTCTATGGTCTTGTTCCAGGTTTCGTCTGATTGAGACTCTGCAGGCTCAACTATCCCGATTCCTGCGTTGTTTACGAGAATGTCTATCTTGCCGAAATGCTCTTTTACCTTAGCAACTGCTTCCTTTATCTGAGCGTTGTCTGTCACGTCGCATTGAATTGCAAGTGCCTTAACGCCTAGTTTTTCAATGTCTTCCTTTACTTCATTCAATTTCTCGACTCTTCTTGCCAAAAGAGCTACATCTGCCCCCTGCCCTGCCAATGCTGTTGCAAATTGTACCCCTAGTCCTGATGATGCTCCTGTTACCAATGCTACCTTACCTTTAAGATCAAATAAATCGCTCATCGAATCACTCCCTTTAGGTTGTGGTTATTTTACCGTGCGATTTATTTATACCCATATAGATTAAGATGTATCTATTAATTTAGATGTATCAATATATTGCGACATTGTAATACCCGATAGTAGGGGCAGACGACCCTGTCTGCCCGAAATAATAGATCCTTCGCTAACGCTCAGGTTGACAGCTGATTTTTTGTCATCCTGAACGAATGTGAAGGATCCTGGTTTTTTTTACATTAACGGATGAGATCTATTAATTGCTTCTCTTTAGCTCACGAACTAGAATAAATAATGTTGAAGACGGGTTCATTCTTGATGATATTGACCCAATCTCTTTAATAAACTCTTTATATTTACTTTCAGCTATTTGAATAGCTTTTGTTTCATCACCATATTGGTTGAGCATATGATAAATATTTGGATCAGATTTATTATATGCTCTACCTGTTTTCTTCATGTATAAGTCTTCTAATTTATTACAACACTGAACAGAACCAGTAGTAATAGGCATCCTGCCAAAATATGCTAGGAACCATATTTCTATGCAAGGATTTGACCAAGCTACACTAATTCCTTTTCTCTCAGCGCTTGTGATGATTTGATCAAAATTATCGACTTCATCTTTGTCGAAGATTATCCACGCATCTCTATATTGAGCATCCATTCTCTGAACTTCTAAGCATTTATCGACCATATTATTGGTTTTCTCATTTACATACCTTATTACTATCTTGTCTCTAACTTCTGAAGGTAAAGAACTTTTCAGCCCTTCTATATAATTTTTCTCAGTTTTTTCAGTGTCTGTCACTATCAAATAATAATTCTGACGATATTGCAAAGAACCTAACTTCTGGTATCTTTTCTTTCTTTTGCCTGTTCTTTGATTAGCTGTCATTATCAATCCTCCATGACATAGATATTCCCAAGATCAGGAATGGCACCATACTTTCCGAGTAAATAATTCTTCTCGAAGCTTTCATCTTTCCTTATGCTAGTTCCATCGGGATCCCTGAAATCTGAAAGAGAATAGAGGCTTGATACTCCCTCTGAATCTTTTTCAGTAAACCATATTTCATCTCTCCTCAGTAATGGGCTTTCAAGTAACCAAGTATCGTGTGTTGTAAATATAAGCTGTGCGTTCTTTTTATTCTTTGACTTATCAAGGAAAGTAAGAATGAAATTTCTTGAAAGCAACGGATGCAACCTTGAGTTAAGCTCATCTATTACGTATACTCCTCCAGTATTCATTACCTCTCTTAGTTGCGTATATAGAGAAAACATTTTTAGTGTACCTGCGGATTCTTCTGACAGGGGTATCTGAACTTGTTCATTTGAGTCTTTCTTTCTATGGTATGAATACACCATGAAACTTCCTGAACCTTTACCGTCATCACCTATTATAGGTTCAACTTTAAACCCTACAATAGACTTATCAAAGCTACTCAAGTATTCGATGACATCTTTCCTTATATTTTCATCAGAATCAAATCCTTGAGGCAGTATACTTGAAAGAATCATATTATTTTGCGGCCTACCATAGTCTCCAAATTGAATCGAGCTAAACCAGTGCACTATATCTTCAAGTATTTCAACCTTCAATAATGCTCCAAGAGATAGGACCAATGTTTCTTCATTCAAAGAAACCTTAATATTTTTAACAAGTTTTTGTGGTATACCTTTTACATCAAGTTCTGACCTGGTCCTATAAAAAATTCGTCTAGATTCTCTGGATGTTTTTGCTTTTGAATTTAACCATTCTTCTACAACACCTGATTTATCTATGCTGAACCCGTAATTATAGGTTCTTTCATTAGTATCATCAGGAAGAATAAAGTAAATTTCAAAAGTTGAAGGTTTAGAGCTGGATTCATTATCAAATAGATATGGCATTGGTCTTATGAGTTCTTCATTAGTTGGTGAAGGATCCAATTTAGCACCAAATGAAATTGAGTGCATGATGTAGTAAACCATGAAGTTAAACGCTTCAAAAACATTGGTTTTTCCACTTGCATTTGCACCATATATTGCAGCAACTGGTAGGATTTTTTCTTCTCCAAGCTCAACAATATGATCACTATACTCTGTTACCTTGCTAGCTGTTATGTCCAAGGATACTTCAAATTTGAATGATTTGAAATTTGAAAAACTAAATTGCAAGAGCATAAATCATACCTCCTTTGATTTCATTATACCCAATCTATTCATTATTTCAATATTTTAGTGTGATTTATTCTCATTTTAATGTATTTATTTTGTATAATCTTGAAAATATATAAAAACCTTCGCTTACTCTCACGATGACAAAAAAATTAGCTGTCATCCTGAACTAATGTGAAGGATCTCGGTTTTTGTTACATTAAAGGCTTAGATCCCTGCGGTCATAAATAAGGGGAATCCACAAGAGAAAGTATGGACGGGTAACAGAAAGGGCGACCAGTGGTCGCCCGTACTAACGCTTATCGATTAACGCCTGACTCATTATGTCAGCCTTCTCCTTCTGACAATTCCTGCCTGGAATTTTTTCTGCCCTAGTATTAGCATAGATACCAGGAAGAGTCCTACTATAGCTTGAGCCAACGTTACTATAATTGTTTCGTACTGATTATTATGGCCTGAGGGAAGTGCATGGTTCATAAGAATTCCCATATAACCCCATATTGGAACAAAGCTGTATGCAAGATCTTTGTTCATGTAGGCTATAATGACGGCAAATATTGCTCCGATAATTATCGCATATCTAACCCACTGCACCTCAGGTAGCCCAAAGAACCCAAAGTCAAGGCTTACAAGCATTACTACTGTGTTCGCTACAAGTGCTACTGTAATCCATCCGAAATAAATGCTGAACGGGAATTTCAAATACAGATACTGAAGCCTTTTCAGCTTTCTTTTTCTTATTTTCTTGACTATCATGAATAAAACTACCCATAGTCCGATCATAAATATCTCTGAAAGTACCATCAAGTCGTAATGCCATGCGAACAGCCAGGCAATATTTAGTACTGATGAAATGACGAACAGCACTGCTGTTTCATCGAGTATCTGTGGGTCGCTTAGAGGATCAATGGCCTTTATTATGTTGAGGCTATACAATACATATACTAATAGTATGAAATAAATGAATCCCCAGATAGAGAATGTCCATCCTGCTGGTGTGAACAGGTTTGGATAGAGCTTATCTGTTATATCTGCTGTGAAAAGTCCGTTTAGAGGAAGGGCGTTTGCCAAATAATTTGCCATTACCATAAGTAAATAGGATATTGCTGCTGCAAAGCTCAGCGTTTTGTTGTTATCATTCCTTGCTGCCATCTAGTTTCCCCCTGATCTGGTTTGATTAATTCTACTCATTACTTTAGCTTAAAATAGCCATTTTGTCAATTTTGCTACTTATTCTTAACATTACCACCACATACACATATTGTATCCGGATCAAAGCAGTAAAGTTCTTCAGTAAAAAGGAATTTCCTTACACTTATGGTTAGGACATGGCGTGAATACTTAACCTGCTCATTGATAAATATTCTATACCCTTGTATTTCCACTTCCTTGTAACCTTCTTGCTTTGGTTTTCCCAGTTTGACCAACGGGAGATGTGGACCCGCTCAACAGAATTTCCTCATAGGGATATCAAGGATAATTTCTGTCTTGTTCTTTCTCTTCATATAATCCTTGAATAAATCTGTAAGCTGAATTTCCACTTAAGCTCCTCCTGCTTGCTGGTTATTTTCTATGGTTTATTATATCAGGCTTAGGGTACTTCAACAATGTTTTTGGGCATAAACATAGCCCCGACACAAGGAAAGCGGGGCTTTGTTCTGATGGTGATGCATATATTAGGGTTTTACTGTTGGCTGTTAGTTGTTGCCATTACCTTTATCGTTGCCATTATTGGATTTCTCTTTTTCTGGCTTGAGACTGTCATCCGGGTCATCATCAGGTTTTAGCTCATTTTGGCCTGGAGCAGTATCTTTCCCATTTACCTTACCGTCTTTGTTAAGGTCCTCGTCATCGAAATCTTCATCGTCCAGTTCTTCCTGGAACTTAACACCATTCTTATTGCCTTTGGATTCGGAGAATATTTTCATAAGATCTTTAGGATCTTTTTGAGCAATTTCGATCAGCTCTTCTCTAAGATCTTCAGCATCATCATATTCAAACTCAAAATCGATATCTTCTTCAGCTTCTACAAGCTTGTTGACAATGTTCAGCTTCCCTGGAGAAATGTTTACTTTTTCGCTTTTGGCTTCTTGAACAAGATCGTTGCCCACAGCTTCAACATTTTTCACGATTCTTTCTCTATCTAGATTACCTAGACCTTCCTCTTCAGCGATACGCTCTCTAATTTTTTGAGCTAGCTTCTCAGGGTCACCATTATTCATCGCTGTAGCTGTTACATAGTATTCCTCATCAAAATCAATTTCATCTACAACTCTTAATATAGCCTCCTCAATGTCAAGCCCTTCTAAATCCATATCCTCGAGCTTTTCATATATGTCAACGTCAATATAATCATCAGCTTTCTCCCCTGGAACTACCGAAATTACTTTATTGAACCTATTAACTTGGAAAAGTATCTCGTAACCATCACTACCATCTTCGACCCAAACATCAAAGCTTGGTGCAGCATTTACATAAGTGCTGGTTCCAACCATTGCAAATATCAATAGAGCTGCAACCAGTGTACCCCACTTCTTGTTGAATAATGGTTTCTTCTCCTTCATTCTGATAACATCTCCTACTTTATAGTTTTCGTCCTTTATCTTAACTACTGTACCATCGTCTTTTAGTGCTGCTGCATCGCCGTTTTTTACTTCAAGTATTACCGCTTTCATAACTACCTCCCCTCCTGCTTTACATATTCATTTAGCCAAGGATAATCTCCGGCCAGTATTTCTACCACTGCTATTATATACTTACGATGTCTTTCGAGAATTTTTCGGGGTACCCCTGAATTATTTTCAATAATTTTTATTGGCAGCTGATTGCTTTCCTTCATTTCATTTATAATCACTGGATTTTCAATGATCCAGTTTATCGCCTTCCGGCAAGCATCCCTTGTTTTTTGTGCCTTTGGAGATGCATCTGCCAGATCCATGAATGATATGCCGTACAATCTAAGATCCTCTTCAAGTGCCAGGATCTCAAGCTTTATTTCCTCAGTTTCCTTTGATGTGTCCGGCTCATTTTCTATATCTTCAACATGGATCACTTCATTGTTCCGGCCATTTATCCTGAACCAGTCTATCAGTCTGCGTCTTATCAGCAACTCTGCAAAGGCCATAAAGCTTCCCTTCTCGAGGTTGTACTTTTCAACAGCCTCCACAAAAGCAGACAGAGCAATCGACCATTCGTCGTCGCTCTTTGTTATATAGTGCTTTGAGGTTCTTGAAGCTGCTTTGATAATGAATCCTTCCTGAGATCTTATGAAATCCTCAAGGGCTTTTTCATCATCCTTTACTTGTACTACCATGTTGTCGATCTCTCGCATGTAAAACACCTCTGGTTTGGTTATAACATTATTCTACCACCGCATTGATCAAATATGCAAAATTCCATTAAAAAAAGGCCTCGAAGGCCTTTTACCTGACTGCTGCTATTATCGATATCTCAACAAGAATGGATTCATCTGCAAGCTTTGCTTCTACACAAGCTCTTGCAGGCTCATGTCCCTCTGCTACCCATGCATCCCAAATCTGGTTCATTGCATCGTAATCCTTTATGTTTTTGAGGTATATAGTAGCTGACAAAATGTGTTCCTTATCTGAGCCATGGCTCTTTAGCAGCTCATCGATCTGCTTCAGTACGACCTGGGTCTGGAATTTAACATCGATGATCTCCTCATCACAGGTCTGTCCACACAGATATAACACATTATTATGTACTACAGCACTGGAGTATCTTCCGTTGCTTCCAAATCTTTTTATATCCATGATACATCCCTCCCGTTCTTATGTTATTAGTTTATCAGTTTATGGACCCTTAGACAATACTTACAAATCTAATCGGATCTTCAAATTGATACAACAAAAAGAAAAACCCGGGTTTCCCCGGGGAAATTTTATTCTGCAGCATCGTCATTGACGACAAGTACTGGGCAATGTGCTTCGGATATGACTCTTTGAGAAACCGATCCAACAAAGAATCTTTTTATCCTTGAATAGCCCCTCCTGCCGATTACGATCAGGTCTGCTCCCAGCTCGTCTGCAGCATCTGCTATTTCTTCTGCGGGAGTTCCCACTGCTATTTTCTTCTCTGCTTTTAATCCGGTCAAATCAAGTCTTTCAATAAATTCATCCAGTATCTTTGTCTGATGCTTTTGAAGCTCATCTGTCAGCATATCCAGGTTGTAGACACCACCGTATCCGCTGCTGCCTGTCCCGATTATCTCAGGTCTTCTGGCAACCGTCATAAAGATCAATTCACTGCCATACTTCTTAGCTATATCGATCGCCATATCTGCAGCTTTCCTGGATGTCGGGGAGCCGTCGATTGGAACGAGTATCCTGTCCATAAGCTACCTCCTATCTTTTACTTCCCTTGTTTCTTCATGTTATATATACCCAAGTGGAAAAAGTTTTGTGAAAATCCGAAAAATTTGTGATAAAATTATATGGTCTAAAGGAGATTGATAGAATGTCAAAGAATAATTACCATAAGGTGGTAAACACACATAACAGAAAGCTCCAAATTATTGCTAAGAGCTTGTTAGTTGGTATCAGTGCTGGTCTTGTAACTGTGTTATATAGGATATGCCTTACATATGCTGGAGAATTCAGTCTTAAGATGTATAGCTTTGCAGGAAGAAATCCTCTGCTTATTGCCCCCTTATTTTTAGTCCTGGCTTTTCTGGGCTGGCTTGTGGGACAACTAGTGACTAAGTACCCACTAATCAGCGGCAGTGGGATCCCCCAAGTAAAGGGCCAACTTATGGGATATTTCAAGAACCCGTGGCTTTCAACTTTGCTTGCCAAGTTTGCGGGAGGGATAATCTCATTATTCGCAGGCTTATCAGTTGGCCGTGAAGGTCCAAGCATCCAGCTCGGTGCTGCAACTGCACATGGTGTGGGCAATAAGATCGCATCTACCCGAACTGAGAAGAAGATCCTTATAGCAAGCGGTGCAAGTGCTGGTCTTTCCGCTGCGTTTAATGCCCCACTGGCAGGTGTAATGTTTGCACTTGAGGAGATTTATAAGTACTTCTCACCAATAGTTCTACTTGCAACGATAGTATCCGCAGTAGCTGCAGATTTAGTGTCCAGCTTCTTTTTTGGATTGACCCCGATTTTTCACTTTGATCTGGATAACACCTTCACTCTTGATAATTATTGGATTATCCTCGTTCTGGGCGTAGTTGTGGGTACGGCAGGAGCCTTTTATAACTTCGTCATCATTAAATCATTGAAGCTTTATAAAAGGATTGCCGAATACAATACTAATCTTAAATTTATATTGCCCTTCCTTGCAGCAGGAGTTTTTGGGCTTTTCTTCCCGATAGTTCTTGGAGGTGGTGACCATATCATTGAGGAGTTAGGACCGGCATCAAGCCTTCAGTGGTTATTTTTAGTGCTTGTTGTGAAATTTATTTTCTCAATGGTAAGCTTCGGTTCCGGTGCACCAGGCGGCATTTTTTTCCCTCTTCTTGTAATGGGATCTCTACTTGGAGGTATTGTTGGGAATGTTGCTATTAGTGGGGCTGGTGTTGACCCGCAGCTGTTCTTTAACTTTGTAGCCTTGGCGATGGCAGGATTTTTCACTGCAATAGTAAGGGCACCTATTACGGGTATAATACTTCTTATAGAGATGACCGGATCCTTCAGTCATCTATTGCCTCTCACTGTTGTCTCCATAACTGCTTATGTAACGGCTGATCTGCTAAAAAGCACACCTATATATGAATCACTTCTTGAGCTGCAGCTGGAGGCTAAGCAGGCTGAGGCGTCAGAAAGAGATTCATATAAGATGATTACCTTTGAAAGCATAGTTCATTTTGGTGCAGCAATAGAGGGCAAGAAGGTTAGAGATCTTGAAATGCCCTTTGGTACGCTTATAATAGCAATAAGGCGTGAGGGCATTGATATTACTCCTCATGGTGATACTGAGATAAGAGCCGAGGATTATCTGGTGGTCCTGACCAATGTAAAGGATGAGCCAAGAGTAAGAGAGATGATGGCTGAGCTTACTGAGAGCTGATTAGGAAGGTGGAAGATATGAGAATTGAATACCATGAATTTTACAGCTCCAGTCTTAACAGAATGATGCCTTTTAAGAGCTACGGACATGCAGGTAAGCCCATTATTGTTTTTCCGTCATCTGGAGGCAGCTTTTATGAATATGAGGATTTCGGAATGATCGAGGCATGCAGCAGCCTTATTGAGGAGGGTGTTGTCAGGTTCTATACCCCCGACAGCGTTGATCAGGAATCTTGGCTCAATAAAGGTATGTGGCCTGGTGATATGGCGAGGAAGCATAATGCATACGACTCTTATATAATCAACGAACTCGTGCCCTTTATATGGGCTCACAGTGGCTGGCAGGGAGGCTTCATGACTACCGGCTGCAGCATGGGTGGATATCATAGTGCTAACTTCTATTTCAGGCATCCTGACGTGTTTGATTCAGTTATAGCGCTCAGCGGGTTATATGATGCAAGGTTCTTTGTAGGTAGCAACCTATCTGATCCTGATGTATATTTCAATTCCCCAGTGGATTACTTGGCTAACCTTAATGACCCGAAATATCTTGAGGCATATAGGAATGGAAATATAATTATCTGTACCGGGCTTGGAAAATGGGAAGAGGATACCATACGAGACACCAGGCTGTTAAAGGAGATTCTCGACAGCAAGGGAGTACCTGCATGGATCGATTTCTGGGGTACCGATGTGGACCACGACTGGCCATGGTGGAGAGTTCAGATGCCATATTTCCTGAACAGCCTTAGAAATCAAGGAAAACTTTAATAAATAATCAGGACAGGCAAATCGCCTGTCCTTTTTATTATTTTGCTATATACGGCTCTGTCTGGAATGTGATGTAGGTTCCTGTGGTGGAGTATGAGTATATGGCTTCCTCTGTGTATCCGCCTTCATCTATTGCCTCCTGTATCGGTGGAAGATCATATGACAGATTTATCCAGAAGGCAAACTTGCCTACGTTGTTGTACATTTGACGGAACACATTTTCCGTGATATTTGGTCCTCCATTGTAAAATGGTACACCGACATACTCCTCCAGGATCAATGGTATTGTTATCTCCTGGCCTGGCGCAAGCTGTGGTATCTCAAGGCCGTAAATCGGCTTATATACTTGAATATAGGTTGATCCAGTTCCAGCAATGATATATGACGTTGCCTGGTCCTTGCCCATTAGACTTGAATCAAGCTGTTTGTCTGCCCTGAAGAATAGTCTACCTGCAGGAGTAGGAGTACTGTAGGTGTTTTTGATCTTTATCTGAATATATGCTGGTCTGTAAAGGTAGTCCGGATCAAACTTCACGAAGTTCCAATCCATAGGATTAGGCTGCCCGCTCTTCTCTGTGGATTTCTTGAACTCACTTGACAAATCCTCAGCCAGATCCTCCACTCCTTCTTTAATAAAGTCCTCGGCCGGTATACCCGCCTGCTGCATAGCAACCGTAGCAAGGTAGTCGACTCCCATGTCTGCCAGCTGGTCAAAGTTTGGCAATGAAGGCGGAATTCCGATTGATGCAAGTCCATAGTCCACAAGGGCTGTCAGGGCTGTTTTTAAGGCTGAGTTGAATGGTTCAGGCAGATCCAGGGCAGACAGCACTGCATTGATAAGCCCGGATTTTATCTTGGCGAAGGTTGCGCTTACCCAGTTGACTACGCTTTTCACAAGCTCAACCACATTGCTTACAAATTCCGTTATAGCATCCCAGGCCTCTTCCCACCAGGATTTCTCTTCAGGCTGAGGAGTGAAGTCGATCTTTGTACCCACCTTATAAGGCTCATAGGGTCTGTCAGGATCTCCTGCCATATCAGCTATAAATGATCCGAAAACATCCTTGTAGGTTGGCTGTGTGACTACGACATAGTGCATTGCCCAGTTGGGCTCCTCCCATTTTACAGGCTGGTATTTGATCGATACAACCTTAGGGATCTTTGGATCGATTTTTATATTCTCATAGAACTTGACTTGTCCTGCCTCGCCATAAATGACGCTGATATTGTTTGTGTACCAAGCAGCTGCTGTTCCCGGCTGCGATCCCTTTGAAAGTGCAACCGCTCTTACATAGTACTTGAGTTTTTCTCCTGCAAGCTGCTCCACAGTTGGCACAAAGTCCTTGAAATCTATCATAAGGCCATCTGGATTCGTGTTTTTCAGAGCTTTGAATTCCGGATCATCTGGAAGATACTCCTTCTCATAGACGAGTCCTGCAGGTTCCTTCCAGCTGTCATAGTCTGTAGTTGGCTGAACCAGGGTGACCTGAAGCAGCAGCTTCTGGGTAGAGGCTGGATAGCTTGACGGAAGGAATCCGTATCTTGTTTCATTAGGATTTATATAGACCTCAGTAAAGTCAGTATAATCGTTGTGGAATTCTCCACCATAGGAGGCATCGCCCGGTCTGCGAAGTGTTTTCAGCTTGAAATTGCTTAAAAATGCTGATTGAATTATAAGCGGCCTGGTCGGAAGCTGCTCCCCATATAGTACAGGTATTCCTGAGCCTGTATCTCCGATGCTCTTGCCAAGGCTGTCTACAGGATAAGCCCTGACGTAATAGGTGACCGGTCCGGTCTCTTCTCCCATGCCATTGATGGTTATGTCATTGGGATCAAATCCAAAGCCAGGAAGCTTAAGGTCTGGCAATTGCAGCTCAGGAGGCTGGAGGATAGGGAAATTCAGCGAGGCAAGCTGTGTGACACTGCCAAACTGCCTGATCGGTTTTATTATCGGCAGTATACTGTTGTTTATCTTGCTGAAATCAATATTTAAAGATGTTTCAGGAGCTTTAGATATTGATCCTGATAACACTATCCCCGGCTGGGTCCTTGTAAAAAAGCCTGTAGGTGCACCATCAAACGGTACCTTTGAGACCTCCCATATGATCTTACTTGTCTGTGCCAATATTTCCGGCGTCAGCGATATCCGTACCGGAAGTATGTTGCTTCCCTCACTGTCAATAAATGCTGCATAGTGGCCAGTAGTAAAGTCTCTGCCGTCTGCATCAAGCGTATCGCCTACGTTAAGAGTTATGCTTGGTTTATATTGCGGCCTGAAGACTCTATTGCTGAAATCTATGAGATCCAGCTTTTCCTTCTCAGTGTGAAGTGTTGGAGTCCCGGCAATAAATGAGAGTGCAAGTTTCTCTTTACTGCTAAGTCCCGCCTGTGGGTCAGCTGGTGCATCTGAGTAGTTGCCGAAAATCCTTACTGAGATTGCAATAGCCTGCTCCCTCGTGGTAGTCCCATAGCCGGTCCTCTTATGCTCTTCTGTTATTGGCCTAGGCATAAAGCTGCCATCGGAGCCTTTGATTATTCCTTCCTTGTTCATAAATAAGACATGGTCTATTGCATAGCTTGCTATTAGTGCCTGGTCCTTGAAAACAGGAGTTGTTGAGTGAGAGTAATCGAGGCTTGGATATAGACCTTTAATTGACCTTCCAAACATGGTCGCCACCTGTTCCCTTGTTGTGGTTTGGGAAGGTGAAAAGGTGGTCGGGGTAGTTCCTGTCGTTATACCTATGCCATATGCTTTTAAGATGTTCGGATTCTTAGTGTCTGTAAATGGGTTTGGAGATGTTGGAACTAGAGTTTTCTTGCCAAGTTTCTCATAGAGGAGCACTGCCAGTTCACAAAGCTCCTCACGAGTCGCAGGCTTTGTCAGGTCCGTGCCTTTCAGCATCACCGGAAGAAGTCCGTTGTCTGAAGCCTTTTGGATCTCGGGCTGTGCCCAGGATGATGCTTTTGTATAAAAGCTTTCGCCTGTTGCAATGTAGCCTGGTCCTGAGCCGGCAATTATTGCAAGTATAAGTATGTATGACAGTATCCGCCGCGTTTTATGATTTGACATTTTTATTACCTCCTTAATGGGTAAACGGTTTGCGACGATTTCTTGAATATATTTACCCTTTTTTTGTTAATTATTTAATTTGGCGAAGAGATCTGTCATGATATTTGACATAAAAAAAGCAGGATGAGAATTTGTCCCATCCTGCTAAATGATATGAATTAGATAATCTTATCAAGAGCCTGCTTAAGGTCTGCTATTATGTCATCGGCATGTTCAAGTCCAATTGAAAGTCTTACAAGGCCTTCTGAAATACCTGCTTCTGCTCTTTCTTCCGGTGTGTATGGTGAGTGAGTCATTGATGCCGGATGCTGGATAAGTGTTTCTGTATCTCCAAGGCTTACTGCAAGGGTGCAAAGCTCAACGGAGTTCATAAGAGTCTTTCCTGCTTCGAAACCGCCCTTAAGCTCGAAAGCGATCATTGCTCCAGGAAGCATCATTTGCTTCTTGGCTAATTCGTATTGTGGGAAGCTCTTAAGTCCAGGGTAAAGAACTTTGTCTACCGCTGGATGTGCCTCAAGGAATTCAGCTACAGCCTGTGCGTTTGAGCAGTGCTTTTCCATTCTTAGGTCAAGAGTTTTCATACCTCTGTTAATAAGCCAAGCATCGAATGGACTCATTGAAGCCCCAGTCATGTCTTTTACGCCAACTAGTCTTACCTGATCGATGAATTCTTTCTTACCTACTGCAAAGCCTGCGATGACGTCTCCATGGCCGTTGAGATATTTAGTAGCTGAGTGAACAACTACATCACAGCCAAGATCAATAGGTCTTTGAAGGTAGGGTGTACAGTATGTGTTGTCTACAACTACGATACAGCCTTCAACCTCATGAGCGATCTTAGCGATCTCAGCAAGGTCAGAAAGATTCATGTTAGGATTTGCAGGACTCTCAAGATAAACAAGCTTAGTATTAGGCTTCATTGCCTTTCTTACATTCTCAGGATCTGAAGTGTCAACGAAATCTACTTCAACGTTGAACTTTGATATTCCATGGTTAAGGAATGCGAAGGTGCAGCCGTATAGAGTTTTAGCAGCTACTATGTGGTCTCCGCCGCCAACTTGTGTCCAGATAACAGAGGTTATTGCTCCCATACCTGATGACATAACGATTGCTGCTTCAGCGTTCTCAAGGTTTGCAAGCTTCTCTTCTACCTGAGTGCAGGTCGGGTTGCCAAGTCTTGAGTATATGTAGCCTTCCTCTTCCATTGCAAATCTTCTGCCGCCTTGCTCTGCTGAATCGAAGATAAATGTTGATGTTTGGTAGATAGGTGTTGCCAGTGCGCCAAATTCATTCTTTTGGTACCCTGCATGTACTGCTCTTGTTGAGAAATTCATTTTGCTCATTTTTTCCTTGTTCATTTGTATCCTCCCTTTAGATAGTGAATAGCTAACAGTGAATAGTGAATAGATAAAATATAAAACTGATAATGTTGGAAAACGTTTTACAGTCCCATAAAGTATGACTGCTTTATAACAATATTAAACCATATTAAGCAAAAATCTTCAACTGGCAAATAAATACCCGAAACCGATATATCTCGATTCCGGGCATAATTTCAATGTTATTTCGCGTTTTCAAGTGCCAGAGCTACGGCTTCCTTTATTGCCATGGATGTATAGGTTGCTCCTGATACTACGTCTACCTCAGGTGAGTTGGCTTCCACTATGGCAGCTGGAACTCCAGCTATTGCTGGATCTGAGATGCCTTCAGTCTCTTCATGGGCGATGACCTTGACGCTTGCTATCTTTCCGTCAACTACCTCAACAGATACCTTTAGACCTGGGTGCATTCCTGCATCACTTGAGCCTTCATAAACTCCATCAACATATACTGTTGGTGCCACTGCTCCCTCAAGAGCAAGAGCAACTGCTTCCTTTATGGCCATAGATGTGTAGGTAGCTCCTGATACTACGTCAACACTTGGGGTGTTGGCTGCTACGATCGCCTGTGGCATACCAGCGATAGCCGGATCACTTATGCCTGGTGTCTCGTCATGAGCTATTACCTTTACAGCAGCTATTTTACCGTCCACTATTTCAACTGAAACCTTTAGTCCTGGATGCATTCCTGCATCACTTGAGCCTTCGTAAACTCCGTCGACATATACTCTGTCAGCTGGTATGATCTCTTCTGCTGGCTCCTCTACCGGTTCTTCCGCTCCTACAGGTCCAGATGCAAGTGCATTTTGAACTGCTTCGATAATCGCTGTTGATGTATAGGTAGCTCCTGATACTACATCAACTGCAGGTGAGCCTGACTCAACTATTGCTGCAGGTACACCAGATATTGCTGGATCGCTTATTCCAGGGGTCTCGTCGTGAGCAATTACCTTTACATCTGAGATCTTGCCATCGGTTACTACTACTGATACCTTAAGGCCTGGGTGCATTCCTGCGTCGCTTGAACCTTCATAGGTTCCGTCAGCATATGCTACTGGCACCTTGTATCCTGGCTCTGCTGCAAGGGCATTTGCAACTGCTTCCTTTATGGCGTTTGAAGTCATCGTTGCCCCTGATACTGCATCTATTTCTGTTGATTGAGCTGCTATTATGTTTGCTGGAATTCCTGCTATTGCAGGATCACTTATCCCCGGGGTCTCACCATGGGAAAGGACCTTGACATCAGTTATCTGCTCTCCTGCAACCACTACCTCTACTATTAGACCGGGATGCATTCCTGCATCACTTAATCCCTGATATGTACCGTCTGCAAGTCCTGCTGCCATACCCTTGCCCATCATGGAATTTCCTGCGAACAATACTAAAGCTGAAATCACGATCATTATTATTGCACTGACTGCTCTGCTTTTTGGCATCTCCACTTCTCCTTTTCGTTATGCTTGTATTTTTGTCAGCTACAGGGCGTTGATCCCCAGCCGATGGTAATATTGATAATAATCTAACCGATAAATATATTATCAAAAATACACCCCTTCTACAATAGAAAACGAGAAATTAAATATGGATAAAATGTTACAAAATAGAGGTTTATGGGCTTATGTCATTAATGCTTGATGGAATTGCTGAATTACTGGGCCAATAATATCCTGTCATCAGAAAGCGCATTTCTCTTGGATCCTTCGTAGAATGTCATAAGCTTTTCAAGAGAAAACTCCTTTCTTTCCTCTCCCTGAAGGTCGAGTATGACCTCGCCATCATCCATAACTATTGTTCTGTTTCCAACTCTCAGAGCCTCCCGTATGTCATGAGTTATCATCATGGTAGTCAGCTTCGATCTCTCCACTATTTTTTCGGTGACCTCGATAATTTTTTTGGCATTTACCGGATCCAGAGCTGCAGTATGCTCATCGAGCAATAGCAATTTTGGAGATGAAATAGTGCACATTAAGAGGGTTACAGCCTGTCTTTGTCCCCCGGAGAGGTTCCCGATAGGAGTCTTGAGCCTTGTTTCCAAGCCCAGTTCAAGTGGTTCAAGCAGCTCTGTAAAGTATTTGACTTCTGCTCTGGTACCTGAAAAAATTCCCTTTGCAACTCTTCCATATGCCAGTGACAGGTTCTCAAGTATTGACAGCGACGGGGCTGTCCCCTTCATTGGGTCCTGCATCAAGCGCCCGATCTTACATGCTCTCTTGTGCTCAGACAGACCTGTTATGTCTTCTCTGTCTAAATGGATCGCTCCGCTGTCTATTTGAAACCTGCCGCTTATGGCATTGAATAAAGTTGATTTTCCTGCTCCGTTTGACCCGATCACCGTTACGAAATCACCTTCTCTCAAATGGAGGTTCAATCCTTTAAGAGCCTTTTTTTCTATTGCAGTTCCCTTCTCGAAGGTTTTATATATATTGTTCACTTTTAGCATTTTGTTTCAACCTCCATTCTACTGGTTTGATCGAGCCAGGCTGCTCTTGTGCCGGATTTTGCGTTTGCTTTGCTTCATTTTGTAGCTATGATCAAGAGATTTCTTCAGATACGGCCCTGAAAGTGCTGCCATTACTACAGCGGCTGATATCAGCTTTAATGCATATGCCGGGAATAGATCTATTTTTAAGGCAAAAGCAATTATTATCCTGTAGATTATCGAGCCACCGATTGCAGAAAACAGTCCGAAGCTGATCCCTCTTTTCCCTAAGAGTACCTCGCCTATTATAACTGAGGCAAGTCCGATCACCACTATACCTGAGCCTGAGCCAACGTCGGAAAACTGCTGATATTGTGCTATAAGTCCACCTGAAAGAGCCACCAGTGAATTCCCCAGCGCAAGGGCGATACACTTTGTAAGGTCTGAATCTATGGCTGAAGCCCGGACCATCTCCTCATTGTCACCGGTACCTCTGATTGCCAAGCCAAGCCTTGTTTTAAAGAATATGCTTATAGCCATGGTAATCATTAGAGCAATCAAAAACGCTGTAACAGTTCTGTTCGAAGAGGCGTTGAATATCGTTTCATTCCCTAAAATTGGAATATTGGCCTTACCACCCATTATTTCAATATTTACTGTGTAGAGGCCTGTCATGACGATGATCCCTGAAAGAATAGGATTTATCATAAGCTTCGTCTGAAGGATCCCTGTTGTTGTTCCTGCCAATGCGCCTAGTGCAAGGGCTGCCAATAGTCCCGCTATCGGGTGCCCCGATGCAGTCAGCATAGTTGTTGCAGCCATGCCGAGGACGAAGCTGCCTTCCACAGTCAAGTCAGCTATCTTAAGTATTCTAAAGGATATATAAACTCCAAGAGCAAGTATTCCATAAATCAATCCAAGGTCCAAAGATCCTATCAATAACGTCATAGCCAAAACTCCCTTCTCTGTTAATTGCCAACCTTTGTAAATTCGTTCTCCAGTTCCTTCGGTATTTCTATCCCAAGCTTCTCTGCTATTTCAACATTTATAATTTTTGCGTATTCTGAGACGGTCTCCACCGGAATGTCCTTAATTGACTCACCAGAAATTATTCTATTTATCATCCTGCCCGTCTGCTCACCAAGCAGATTGTAGTCTATACCAACTGTTGCAAGGCCTCCGTCTGACACCATGGCATCTGCGCCAACATAAACAGGCTTTCCGGCCTCAGCAGCCTGCTGCGAATATGTTGCCATTGCCGAAGCCAGCATATTGTCGTTTGGAGTGAAAAATGCATCCACCTGACCGGTCAATGATGCTACTGCCTGCTGGATATCAGCTGTAGCTGTTATTGCTACCTCCTTATATAGGATCCCTTTTTCATCGCAGTATGCCTTTGCCTTCTCTATGCTTGCCACTGAATTTATCTCACTACTGTTATATACCATGCCGTAGGTCTTAACTTCAGGTGTGAGTACCTTTGACAGCTCGATTATATCTGCGACCGGAATGGAATTTGATACTCCTGTAATGTTTCCATCCGGCTTTGTCAGGTCTTTCACCAATCCTGCTTCGACGGGATTGCTCACCGCTGCGAATACTATTGGTATATCCTTCGTTGTGGACAGAGCTGCCTGTGCTGCGGGTGTAGCTATTGCAACTATCATATCAACTTCTTCAGCCACAAGATTCTGCATGATGGACTGCAGAAGGTTCATGTCTCCATTTGCATTTTGGAGTATTATTTCAACCTTATCGCTCATTCCGAGCTTATCCAGTTCAGATATCATCGAATCTCTTGACTGGTTTAGAGAAGGGTGATCTACAGGCTGGACTATCCCAATTCTGTATTTCCCATTCTCTTCCGTTTTCGCTGAGCTTGTACAGCCAGATAATGAGCCCATAATAACAATACCTGCTGCCAGTGATGCCAATAACTTTTTCATCTTACATCTCTCCTTTTGTGATTTTTGTTTGTTGGCATCAGGTAAAATATACAAAAAAGTCTGCCCTTAATATAAGGGCAGACCGAATCTGCTATACCACCTTATTTTTATTAATGACGCTAGAATGCCAACACATTCCTTGCCTTTAATGCAGGCCTGCATCTCAGATACTCGATTTGTATGCAAATCTTTCGCCTCGCCCTCAGTGGGGAATTTACTGAACAGCCTCTCCGCAGGATTTCCACCAACACCTGCTCTCTATGGGCGCTTGATCAATTTGACTTCCACTTCATTGGTTTATAGTATAAGATTATATGGGCTGAATTTTCTAAAGTCAAGCACTATTTTGAAATTAAAATAAAATTATCTATTATAGACTCAGGAATCTTGATTCCAAGAGCATCTGCTGTACCTGAGTTTATTATATTGGCATAGTCAGCGATCTGCTCTACCGGATTTTTAGATATTTTTTCACCGTCAATTATTCTTATTATCATATTTGCAGTTTGTTTTCCAAGTACAGTATAGTCTATTCCTACCGTAGCCAAGCCTCCGTCGATAACCATTGAATCTGCGCCAACATAAATGGGTATTCCTGCATCAGAAGCAATTTGGGAATAGGTTGCCATTGCAGAAGCAACTGTGTTGTCATTTGGAGTAAAGAATGCATCCACCTCACCTACAAGGGATAATGCTGCCTGCTGCAGATCTGTCGTACCTGTTATTGACACTTCCTTGTATGTAATGTTATTTTTATCGCAATATGCTTTGGCCTTCTCTATACTTGCCACTGAATTTATTTCACTGCTGTTGTAAATAAATCCGAATACTTTAGCTTCAGGAGTAAGTATCTTTGAAAGCTCAAAAATATCTGCCACCGGAATCGAATTCGATACCCCTGTAATATTTCCGGTCGTTTCTGAGAAGCTCTTTACAAGTCCTGCTTCAACCGGGTTGCTTACAGCTGAAAATACTATTGGGACCGTATCTGTTGCTGACATTGCTGCCTGAGCAGATGGAGTGGCGATTGGAACTATCATATCCACACCCTCCCCAACCAGTTTTTGCATTATTGTTTGAAGAAGACTCATATCGCCATTTGCATTTTCCAGAGATATCTCTACCTTATCCCCAAGTCCTTGTGCGTCAAGTTCCTTAACTATTGTATCCCTTATCTGATTCAAAGATGGATGATCCATCGGCTGAACTATACCTATCCTATAAATCCCCTTTTCTTCTGATGCTGCGCTTGTAGTACACCCTGTGAGAATGCCTACTGCCAAAATACCTGCCATAACCATTACCAATGCTTTTTTCACTTTACATCTCTCCTTTTTTTGTGATTTTTTGTATTGGCAACCAGGCAAGTATAAACAAAAAAACAAAAAATCTGTCCCGAAATAAGGACAGATCGAATCTGCTATACCACCTTAATTATAACAATCAAGCACTCCTATTAAATAATAGAGTGATCAATATTCTGGAATGCCAACACATCCCTTGCCGATAATGCCGGCCTACATCTCAGATACTCGATTTAAATAATAAATCTTTCACCTCGCCCTCAGTGGTCCATTTGCCGATCAGCTTTCCGCAGGATTTCCAGCATCACCTGCTCTCTATTGGTGCTTAAACGGTTTGATCTCCACTTCATTGGTTTATTGTCTCATATTATACGAACTGGGTTTTATAAAGTCAAGCAGTATTTGTTATTACTTGGATTTTAATTCTTCGATAGCCTTCTGAGCCCAGGAGGAATCCTTTAACACTGCTCTTCCCACTCCTATAAGATCAGCTGATCCTTCCTGAAGAAGCCTATCAGCAGCAGCTGGGTCCGTTATTCCCCCGGTCAGTATGACAGGGATATCCACATGCTTCTTTATCTTTGAGCTAAGGTCTCTGAAATATCCCTGCTCGGTGTTATCGGGAAGTATAAAACCTGACAGACCTCCAGATATGTCAATAATATCAACCCCGGCCTTTTTAAACTCTATGGCTGCTTCGATGCTGTGATTTACGTTTGTGCCGTCCTCCCTGTGGTCGGATGCTCCCAGCCTTAAAAGTATTGGATAATCTTCACCCAGAGCTTCCTGAATGGCCATTATGACCTCCATGTGAAACCTGATCCGGTTCTTAAGATTTCCACCGTATTCATCGGTCCTTTTGTTTGTAACGGGCGAATAGAACTGGTTAAGCAGATATCCGTGTGCAGAGTGGATCTCGACACCATCGAAACCAGCTTCTTTTACTCTATTAGCTGCATCTACGAATTCCTTAGTGATCCTTCTGATATCATTATGGTTCATCTCTCTTGGCATAGCTCCAACTGAGCTCCTTGGATTCACTACTGTCGATGGACCCAGTGTCCTCAATCCCGTTATGGCAGGATTACCCATACTTCCGGAATAATTAAGCTGCATTACTGCCTTTGAACCATTTTTGTGGATAGTCGCTGAAAGTTCTCTTAAGCCTGGGATCATGGTGTCATCTGCAACTGAGATTTGTTTTTCACTTGCTTTTCCTTGCAGAGCTATATAGGAGTGCTCGATTATTATTAGACCAAAGCAGCCCCCCTTTGATTTTTCATCGTAGTAATCTAAAATCCCATTGCTTACCGATCCGTCTTCATTTGCAGCTGAGGTTGCCATGGGAGGCATAACAAGTCTGTTTTTTAGCTCTAATTTGCCGGCTTTTATAGGTTCCAGAAGCTTAGCCATATTATCATCCTTTCTTCAGGTTATTCTTGTCTTTATTATATCATAGAAAATAAGGAGCAGAAAAAACCCAGAGAGGTCAAATTTCCTCTCTGGGTCATTGATGCTAATGGAGAAGCTCAATCGATTTACAGCTTCGATTCTGAATCTGTTGAAGTGTAATCCCAATTCCTTGAGTCCAGGTCCTTTATTGCCTCGACTACGGCATCGACAAGGACCTTTGTCATTTTTTCACCCTTTTCCGGGGTCGCCTTTGTTGCATCGCCGGTTTGAGCTGTGTTTGTTAACTCTGCAAAATCCCATTTCATTTCAACATACTTTGGAAGCTTGTCAGGGATAACGCAAGTTGCCAGCTCCTTCTCGCACCATTCAGGGAACAGATAGTATGCGATCGAGGACTCGCCTTCCCCGGCATGCCCAAGCCCGTTCCAAACCTCGAAGGTTCCTTCCGGCAGCAGGTCGCCTGCTGTTACCCACCATGCGGGCAGCGCTGCTATCCTTGCCTGGGGATACTTTTCTTTTATTTTCCTTGAAGCGATCTCCATGGGGGCGATATTTCCGTCGTGACCATTCATAAGGAATATCCTGTTCACGCCATTTCTTAGAACAGACTCGATTATGTCATAAATAACCTGTGTAACGGTATCATAACCAAGGGATATTGTGAATGGAAAGGTGTCATAGTGTGCGCTGTATCCTACTGTAACTGGAGGAAGTACAAGCAGCCCATCTACCTTATCTGCGACCATGCAGGAAAGCTTATATGAAACTATGGTGTCAGTGCCCTCGGCAAGGTGCTTTCCGTGGGCCTCGCATGATCCTATGGCAAGGATCGCCTTGTTATAGCCTCCTGCTTTGACCTGGTTTGCTGTAAGCTTTAATAGTTCGTGATTAGCCATTAAGTGACCATCCCCTTTCTATTGCTGTTAAATGAGTATATTAATTAGACATGCTGACTTCCTTCTGGAATACGAATTTGCCGCCTTCAACTTTATTTATGGTTACTGATTTGTTTGGTACGTGACTTCCGTCCTCATATGTTATTACGCCAGTAACAACTTCAAGGCCTTTTGTTTGAGCTATTGCATCTCTGATAGCTGTCGGATCGGTTACATCTGTAGCTCTTCCAAGAGCATCGGCTATTAGATACATTGCATCGTAGCCAAGTGCTGCAAATGCATTTTCAGGAGCTCTTCCATAAGCATCGTTGTATGCCTTAACGAAGTTTTGAACCTTCTCAGCTGTGTTTTCCAGTGAGGTATGAGTTGCAACATAAGTATCCTCAGCTGCCGGTCCGGCTACTTCAATTAGCAGTGGTGTGTCGAATCCGTCACCGCTTATTACAGGAAGAGTTACGCCCTTGTCTCTGAATTGCTTTACTACAACTCCTGCATCGTCAGGAACACCTGATATGAATAGAATTTCTGCTCCGTTTTGATTAGCCAGGAATCTGTCGATTTGAGCTGAAAAATCCGGGTCCTTGTTCATGTAGTTGTCCTTAAGTACGATTTCCCCGCCCTTTTCAACAAATCTCTCCTCAAAGAAGAATGCAAGGGTCTTTGTGAACTCCATGGATTGGTCGATCAGCATATATGCCTTTGTTACTCCCAGCTCATCGATTGCATACTCTGCAGCGGCATATGCCTGGATGTCGTCGCCAAATGGAGCCAGGAATGCGAAATCTCCTACCTGGTCAGGAAGCGTCGGGAGAGTTGCACCTGATGTAATGAACGGAATGCCATTCTCCTGAGCTACGTTTCCTGCTGCCAATGCGTAGTTGGAATCTGACAATCCTGAGATCACAACGCATTTGTCAACATCGATCATTTTCTTGACGTTACTTGCTACAGTTGTTTGCTCTGTCTTTCCATCATAGGACACAACGTTTATCATCTTGCCGTTAACTCCTCCGGCAGCATTTATTTCATCAGCTGCCAGCTTGAAGCCGTTGTATGAAGGCTCATCAATAGATGCCTGCCCGCCAGTGAGGTTGAATATGGCACCTACGTTTATAGTCTCTGCACCGGCTTCCTCTTTTGTACCACAGCCAGCCATCGATAGTACCATTGTCAATATTATCAAAATGGAGACTGCTCTTTTAGTCATTTTGCTTTTCACTTCTACTCCCCCTTCTTTTTTCTTTTTTTATTTGAGATCCAGGCACTTATTCGTGTCGGAATACTGCCAATACTTTTTATGCTTCCTTTAAGCGATTCCAGGAATATCCTGTATTCATTTTTGTCAAATACGCTCTTATAGGTATTAAGTGAGAATATGCTCTCAGTTATTATTTCGCTATACCCCATTATCCCCTGCCTTCTGAAGATAATTAGAACAATCAGGAATGATGACAGAATGATGTTTGATATTCCATATAGCTCAGGGAGCCTCGTTCCGAATACCCTCAGACCATTTTCCAGTGGAGCCAGAAATTCAGGTATATACGTCATCAGGATCGAACCAACAACCGAACCGCTAAGAGATGACATGCCACCTATAATGGAGGTCTGAACTATTTTAAAGCTGTAGTCGATGTAAAAGAACTTACCTGATATTACGCTTTGCATATGTCCCCAGAGGCCGCCTCCAACTCCTGCGATAAATGCGCTGATGCAGAAGGCTGACAGCTTTTTGGTAGTAAGGTTGACACCCAAGGTCTGCGCCGCTACGTAATCATCCCTCATTGCTATTAGCCCTCTTCCGTATGCGCTGTTTATAAGCCTGTTAAGAAGGTATAGAACCAGGATCACGATCGTAAAAATGATCCAGGTAGACGCGTACGAGGGAAGACCGGTTACTCCCCTTGCTCCGTTTGTAAGCTGGTCCTCGTTGTCCAATACGGCCCTTACGATTACGATCAGCCCTATTGTTGCTACTGAGAGATAATGTCCCTTGAACCTTAATACAGGAAATCCAATAAGTATTGCAACTATCGCTGCGAATATCCCTCCTGCAAGAAGTGCCAATGGAAATGGAAGGACCAGATTCATCAGCCATTCGGGAAGTCCAGGCATGTAGGTTGTCTTTTGTGCTGCATTCAGGGTCAGGGTTGCAGAGGTATAGGCCCCTATAGCCATGAAGGCTGCATGTCCCATTGAAAACATCCCTGAAAAGCCATTAACAAGATTCAGGCTTGCCACCAGGATTATGTTGATGCCGACCAGATTGATGAGGCCTGCGTAATATCCTCCACTGTCAAGACCTGCGTATATGATTACTATAAGCGGAAGAAGCACGAATAATATGAGGCGAAAAATATTGCTGTCTTTTAGCTTCATCAGCTTCGCCCCCCTTCGTTAGAGCCAAGTATTCCATTTGGCTTGACAAGGAGGACCAGGATGAGAACAAGGAATACGAAGGCATCTCTGTAGGGAGTTATCTCCGTAGGCATCAATCCTGCAAAAAGCATTTCTATGATCCCAAGAATGAAGCCTCCCAATACAGCTCCTCCAAGACTTCCTATTCCTCCCAAAACCGCCGCACAGAATGCTTTAAGTCCCGGTACAAAGCCCATCAGGGGATCTATTGTCTTGTATTCGCCTGCAAGCATAAGGCCTGAAAGAGCTGCAAGTGCCGAACCTATTGCAAAGGCGATGACGATTATTGTCGTTATGTTTATCCCCATCAGCCTCGCTGCGTTCATGTTGTCCGAGCATGCTCTCATTGCCATTCCGATCCTTGTATTCTTTATCATGTAGGATAGGGCAATGAGTATTACAAAAACCGCCACAAAGGTTATTATGTTCATCGTCGACAATCTTACTGTCCCGAATGTATGAAGCTTTGACAGATAGTCCGGGAGGTGGAATGCGACTCTTTGAGGTGAAAACACCATAACAATTATATTTTGAATAAGTATCGATACAGCCAATGACGATATCAGTGTAGTTTCCTCTCCGGAGCTTCTTAATGGCCTGTAAGCTACCCTTTCTGCAGTAAGCCCGACTATTATTGAGAGCACTACAGATATGATTATGGTCAGCCATAAGGGCATTCCATAGGTCGTAAAAAGGACCAGTATTGTATAGACCCCTACGGTCATTATGTCTCCGTGTGCAAAATTGATCAGCCTAAGTATGCCGTAAACCATTGAGTATCCTATGGCGACCATGGCGTATACGCTGCCAAGCTTTATGCCGTTGAATAACTGACTTAGAAAATATCCGAAATCAGGCATCGTATTCACCTCCCAGGTAGGCTTTCTTGATTCCGGGATCTTCAATTAATTCCTTGCTCCATCCCATGGTTTTTACTACTCCGGTTTCAAGGATATAAGTCCTGTCGGATATATCGAGGGCATCATAAGCATTTTGTTCGACAAGGAGCATTGTGATCCCGTCCTTTTTAAGTTGTCTAAGTACATCGAATACATTTTGGGTCATAAGTGGAGACAGCCCCATTGAAGGCTCATCCAGGAGTAGAAGTCTGGGATCTCCCATAAGTGCCCTCCCTATTGCGAGCATTTGCTGCTCCCCTCCTGAAAGAGTACCTGCGGTTTGCTTTAGTCTCTCTTTAAGGATTGGAAACAGCGTCAAAGCCCTTTCAAAATTATTTTCCACCTTCTCTTTGTCCTTTTGCAGGAATGCTCCAAGCTTAAGATTTTCCTCTATGGTCATCTTTGTAAATATCTGCCTTCCCTCAGGTACTTGTATAATCCCTCTTTGAACTATGACATGACTGTCGACACGAGTTATATCCTCTCCATCCATGGTTATTTTTCCGGATTCTGCTTTTAGGAGTCCTGATATGGTCTTTAATATGGTGCTTTTTCCTGCTCCATTTGCTCCTATCATGGCGACGATCTCGCCGTCATTTATGTCCAGCGAAACATTGTGGACCACTCTTATAGAATCGTATTTTACGCACAAGTTCTCGATCTTAAGCATGCTCTCTCGCCCTCCCAAGGAATGCCTCGATAACCTTCGGGTCATTCCTTATTTCTTCAGGCAAGCCCTTGGAAATGACCTCGCCAAAGGCCATAGCGTAGATGTAGTCACATAGTCCCATGACTACCTTCATGTCATGCTCTATTAATACGATCGTAAGGTTGAACTGATTCCGGATATCTCTCAATATATGTATTAATTCAGCGCTTTCATGGGGGTTCATTCCGGCTGCCGGTTCGTCAAGCAGCAACAGCTTAGGAGATGCAGCCAAAATTCTTGCTATTTCAAGCTTTCTTTGGGCTCCATAGGGAAGTGAGCCGGATACGTGCTGAGCCATTTGATCTATTCCCATGATCTTGAGCATATCCATTGCCTTATCATAAAGCTCTCTCTCTTCACTTTTAAAGGCCGGAAGCTGAAGTATGGCCTGAACATTATTGTAGTTTCTATGGATCTGTGCTCCTATGACGACATTTTCTATGACAGTCATTTTCTTAAAAAGCCGCAGATTCTGGTAGGTCCTCAGTATTCCAAGCTTCGCTATCTTATGAGGCTTAATTCCTGTTATGTCGCTGCCGAGATATACTATACTGCCGGAGGTAGGCTTAAGTACACCCGAAAGCATGTTAATTACAGTGGTTTTCCCTGCACCGTTTGTGCCTATCAACCCGTATATTTTGTTCTCTTCAATTGTTGAATCAAAACCCTTTACCGCTCTTAGTCCCTTAAAATGCATCTCTAGAGCTTTAGTCTCAAGTAATATGCTCATGTCTCTACTCCTTTGATTTCATATGTCTACTGCACCTTGTTATCGCATTAGCTTATTAATAATTCTGTATTATATCACTTCTGAATAATGTTGTAAATTAATGCTAAAACATAATTTACTCAAGTTATTGTGTCCAATCAAAATATATTTTCATCCAATACATAGAAAAAGCACTCTTTTCAGAGTGCAGTTCATTTTATCTTATTCTATTGTCTAGGCTCATCTAAGTTCTTAGTGAATAAGATGATCCATGCCTATATCCTTAACATCCTCAAGTTTTACGGCTCCTGAGTCAATAAGGTATTTCATCAGCATAGGTCCGTTCTTGATCGATCTTTGCAGCGCCAGGTGGGATATTATTGCAATATCACCCCTATAGAATGCTTTGCTATTGTCTGCGTAATCATCTGATGTCAGCTCGATCTCCCTTGTCAGAGGGGTAGGGTCATCCCATCTGAAATCTCCTTTAGAATCATTATAGCCCAAAGCCCTTAAAGCAAAGGTCAGGTATTGGTAAGTTGTTACAAGGTCATTGGCACCAAATTTATCGGCGCTTAAACCCTTGGTCAGGCCGTTGGTGTAAGCATAGCCTACATATGGCTCTGCCCATTTGTCGACGTCTGTAAACGGGTGCTCCCAAGTCTTTGATAAGGCTTCCGCCTCCTTGCCAAGGAGCCTTACGAGCATTGTCAATGCTACCTGTCGTGTGGGTGCCACTAACAGATCGAACTTGGGTCTTCCAAGGGCATCTGTGCCTGTCCCCTTAAACAGCCCCAGCGCATAAAGATCATTTGCAGCCCGCTCCATCCTTCCAGTATCGGGACCGCCCGGTCCCCCTGGTGTGTCACCCATGCCTCCGCCTGTGTTGCCTTCTCCGAAAATGCTGCCCTTCAGCTTGAGATTTTCTATGGTTTCAACGTGAAGCATCCCATTGTTGTAAATATTTCCATCAACGATGAGGTGGCTGCCACTTCTAAGCTCCAGCATCCCATTTACCACTAGGTCCCCATCTATCTTAAGCCGGTAGTTCTCCATTACCATTACTGTGGTATCCTTAGGGACTTCAAGACTCTTAAGACTCATATCTGAGGCAATGTTGAAGTATCCGGTATTCGCTATTACACCATTTTTTATAAGCATTCCGTCGTTATACCTGATCCCCTTTTCCCCTGTAAGAGCTCCATTAACTACAAGGACTCCTCTTCGTTCAAGGGTTAAGGATGAGCCTTCTGCTATCTTAAGGTCATTTACAACCAGCAGAGTGTGAAGCTTTGCATTTCCTGTAAGTGTTCCATATTCTATGACTGCGTTGCTGCTTTTGAACGGATTGTTGATTTTGTCCACAGCATGGGCGTTATCGACCAATATTCCATCCTCAAGCCATACATCTCCGAATCTTCCTGTATAGGTCCCGCTGTTTAGAACAGTCACACCCATTATTCTTAAGGCTGATGCAGCTTGTCCGACAAAGTCCCCTCCATTAATAACTAAAAGGGAGTCGCCATTGTTTTCTATGGCTACAAAACCGCCTGTTATTTTACCGGGACCGTTTATGGTAAGTGTATTATTCCCCTGCTGAGTAATTGGTACTCCGGAGTTTTCCCTGGCTTCATTCACGTAGGTATATGTGATTGAAAATCCATTCAGGTTCAGTGTGTGAGTCCCCCCTGTTATGACTATTGCAGTATCTGACCTGAGCGATGAAGGTACAACGATATTTGCGCCAAGGGTAACATTGCTTCCTGTAGTCGTCTCCAATGCCTTCTTTAACTCCTGATAGGTTGATACTGTGACAGCCGAAATATCTGCTGCATAAGCGGCATTACCCAATAACATAGAAACAATCAAAACAAAGATCAAATACTTTTTTATACTGGTCATTACCATACCTCCTTATGAGCATTAAAAGCAATAGCCACAGGGCTTATAGCCGTTCATTATGGCGTGCTCAAGGCTTTCAAAGTATATCAAATTTTCGTCGTTTATCTGACCGGGATGAGTGTAATAAAGCTTATGGTATTTGTCGCTCTTTATGCTTCCCTTGTATTGTGCCGTCTCAGGATCACCGATAGGTCCAGTCAGGGCTTTAGTCTTGTCGATTATAAACAGATTCGATACAGGTTCTATAGGCTTAGGCAGCGGGATGCCCCAGATCCCAAGCTTCTTCTCTTTCGCAATGCTCTCAATGGCAGTAAACTCCTCCAGGTATTTTACATTCGGTGGATATGTTGCAACGCTAGCTATTCCGTTCTCAAGAAGAACCTTGTTTAGCATGATCCCATCCAGCCATATGTAGGCTAGAAGCCTTCCGTATTGGTCCCTTTCCTCGATATCGAGCTCCAGTTCGGCATATCTTCCAGTTAGGGATTGTTTTGCATATTCAAGCGCTGCGACTGCCTGTGGGTCATTGACCTGTTGTCCGTTAACGAATATCTCTGGTGTGTCGACACCTATAAGGCGAACAGTTTCCTCAGTTCCGTTTTTTGATGCTATCAATGTGTCACCGTCGATTATACGTATTATTTTGTAAAGCATTATCTCGTTTATGTCTGAGTTTACAAGGACGGTTTTTGAGTCACTGTCCCAGCCCACCTGCGCTCCCAGGCTTTCGGCTATAAATCTTGCTGGGACCATAGTCCTACCTGATACTATAACTGCCGGGACATCAAGCTCCTTTGCAGCTTCGTTTATGTATGCGGTTTTACTGTCGATCGTAAGAGTTACTACGGTGCCATCCTTCGTACCTGTTACAGTTCTTGTGACAGGGTCCCAGTTTAGTTCTGCACCTAAAGCTTCGAATATTGCCCTTAGGGGGACCAGAGTCCTTCCATTTTGGATCTGGGGCATTACCTCCATATCCAGCCTGGAATTGTTTACATATACCTTGATAGGCTCTGCTGCAAAGGCGATATTTCCAATCAACATGGATAATATCATAATGACGGTCAATAATATCCTTATCTTCTTCATAGCGCACCTCCTTAGAATGATTATAACACAAAGGTACCGGTACCTTTATAGGGAATTTTCCCTGGTTAGGTACCGGTATCGATGGTCACTTCATCTAAAAGACATTGGATTCCTTAATTTCAGCAGTTCATCGAAAATAATTGAATGCCCAAATGTTGTAGGATGGGGATCCACCATCACAGGAGGCATCCCTTCTGTCCATGTTAGTTTAAATGCCACTGCATCAGGTACTTTTCTGAAAGCTTTTGCAACTTTTGCAAGCATTACTCTGTCTCTTGTCATAAGCATTGCTTCATTCATAGGCTTTACAAGTTCCTCATATCTATCGAATAGAACTTTGTTATCATCCTCTTCAATCGGATTATAGAGAGTCATAGCAATAATCTGTGCATCAGAGTTTAGATCTTCGATCCTGTCCAGTATAGCAGGCCAGTCTTCAAGAAATTGTGATGTTCTTTCTTCAAGCCACCACCCGAGATCAGGATAATCAGAGCTTAGTGCCGATTCTGTAAAGTAGGCTAGATTTGCGTTCCAGGTTGTTTCACCTCTAGATATTACTCTACCCATCAATAACTCAATAGGGTCTCCAATATTCAATCCGTACATTCGGTAAACAGAATCAATTACTGGTGTCAAGAGATTGTTCCCGCCAATACTTATTGTGATAACGTCGGCTGAGGCTACCGCTGCAGTGAATGTTGTAGGAGAAGTCGACTCAAGCATTTCCAATAACTCCATGCTGTCGAGCCCAGGTAAGCCCATGTTCACCCCACCCATCCACATATCATCCAAACCATATTCACCGAGAAAACCTTCATAAAGGTCAAAATAGCTGAAGCCTTCATCAGCACTGAGTCCATAGGCTATTGAATCGCCTATATTTAAGTATTTCAGGTCAAGGTCTGTATTATACCCTATTGCAAATACTTCTGTCGGAATAGCAAATGCCATGATGAAAATTAGGAGCATCGAAATCAGTTTTCTACTCATTTAAAAACACCTCCAAAATTTACTTCTCCCTTTATTCCATACAAAAAACCGACCTGGATAGGTCGGTTACGCTCCGGCTCGCTTAAGAGTATTGGCGTCCAAATTGCTCCTAAGGTCTAAGCCCCCTGCTCATTTTCTAAAATATCTCACTAAGAACATACCCGATATTGAGACACTTAATCAAAGGGTATAAATTGGTCATTTGTTGGGCTTGCATACATACCAGTTTGAGTTTTTGCCGATATTTATGACTCTTACCTCAGAAAAACAGTTCTCCATTTCCTTCATGCAGTCCCTCATCTCTTGTTCTGCATGTTTAATAAAGTGGAAATAATCTCCACCCTCAAGCCACTCGACAAACGATATGAATGGTGTTTTTCTGTCATTGTAGTCATGTATTATGACGTACTCCCTGGATACTCTGCTCATCTCTTTATACATTATCTTCCTGGATTCAGCCTTCATCCCATGTGCTACATGAGATGCTATGACTATGTCGAAGCTATTGTCTTCGAATGGAAGTCCGTCCAGGACACTTCCCTGAATAAATTCCACTCCGCTATTCTCAGGTTTACCTTTGGCAACCTGCAGCATCTTCTCTGCAGGGTCGATCCCGGTCACTTCTAATCCTTTTGAAGCTAAAACGGAGCACAGAGCCCCAGTTCCACACCCCACATCGAGTATTGTTTTGTAAGTTGTAATATCAATGTCTCCTTTTACCTCTTCTATAACTTTTATGAAGCTTCTTTTTTGATAATCGTAGAACCAACCATATATTCCTGCAATTGAATTGAATATTCTTCTGCTTTTTGATTCAGACAATTGATATCACCTCTTCTATAGTAAAGTCTGTTGTTAAATAATATCCCTTATGGCTTCCTTTCAAACACTGGCAAAACATAAAAAAACTGCCTGTAAGTTTAAGCAGGCAGCTTTCGAATAATAATATTCACTTAATGAATTACAGCAGTCCTATCCTCTTCATCGTAGCCTTCAATTCTCTTCTTTGAATTTCATCAATTGGCTCCATAACTACCTTACATACGTCAGTCTTTATTACTCCCATCCAATATAGAGCAGCTTTGTAGGCTGGAATATAGGATAGAACGTTAGGGAAAGCGAATGAGTTGATCGTTGCAAGCTTCTCTAGGAAAATCTCTCTAGCTTCATCGATCTTGCCTTCCTGGATAAAGTTGAACATATCAGTTTGCTCTCTTGGAAGGATATTGCTGGCAGCAGATGTCATTCCCTTAGCTCCGTATAATAGCATTAGATAGTTCATCTGATCATGGCCTGACCAGGCTTGAAGCTTTCCGCCTGTTGCCTCTTCATAGGCTGCGATCTTAGGTGCATATGGAACAAATAGTTTAGCGCAATGAAGATTCGGCATGTCGTCTGCCATTTTCTTAAGTAGTGGCAATCCCATTTCGATCCCGGCTCCTCCATCGTAAACCATGATTGGATGCTCAGGTACTGAATCAGCTATATGCTTAATGTGTCTGTAGATGCCGTCATTTCTGTGTGGATGATAGTATGGACCTGTGGTGAATATATAGTCTGCACCATGTTCTACTCCATGTTTCGCAAGCATTGCAGCCCTGTCACTCGAGGAGTCGTTTACTCCTACTCCAACGGGAACTCTTCCCTTGGTTTGATCCAAAACTATCTCTACATATTGCATTCTTTCTGCTTCAGTAAGGGCGAAAACCTCTCCCGTGCTTCCAAGTGTCAGTATTCCATGTACTCCTCTGTCTATTACGTAGTCTACGAGATTTCTTGTGGATTCCTCGTCGATCGTACCATCCTCGTGAAGCGGTGTTACTGTCAAGACATGATTGCCGAACAGTTTGTCTTTTCTTTGTTGTAATAATTCACTCATTACATCATCTCCATTTCCTTATTATATAATCGATTATTCGAACTCCTTGAATAACTTCTGGAAGTCTTCAATGCTGTCCTTAATGTGGTAGACATGTTGGTCCTCAGGGAATTTGCCAGTCTTTACATCATCCACATACTCTTTGAATGCATTTGTGATTACTTCAGCAACATTGGCATATTTCTTAACAAATTTAGGCGTGAATGCCTGGAACAAGCCCAGCATATCTCCACATATTATCAGCTGCCCGTCGCATGGAAGACCTGCACCTATTGAATACACAGGTATTGTCAGCTTATTGGCAATAAACTCCGTAAGCTCAGGTGGTACTGCCTCAACCAATAGGGCAAGAGCTCCTGCTTCCTGTACTGCAAGTGCATCTTTGATCAAATCTCTTGCACTGTCTACATAAAGACCTTGTGCTTTGAAGCCACCCAATTGTCCTGCACTTTGTGGTGTCAAACCTATATGACCAAATACTACTATTCCCGCATCAGCAATCGCCTTGATCCTGCTTGCAACTCTTACTCCACCCTCAAGCTTTATAGCATCACAATCTGCTTCCTTCAGGAATCTTACTGCATTTGCAACTGCCTCACCATCAGTTGTGTGGTATGAGCCGAATGGCATATCTCCGATGACGAAGGTATTGGGAGCCCCTCTTCTTACTGCCTGGCAGTGTGATATACAATCATCCATAGTTACTGGAACTGTGCCCTTGTAACCGAGAACTACCATTCCAAGTGAGTCTCCAACAAGAATCATATCCATTCCTGCTTGCTCAGCAAAGGAAGCCATAGGGAAGTCGTATGCTGTTATCCAAGCTGCCTTTTCCTTGTTTTCCTTCATTTTGTACAGATCTAATATACTCTTTTTCTTTGCCATTTTATTCCCTCCTATTTATTATTAATTCATTTCCTTGTCAATACCATTCGCCACTTCTGAAGAGTTACCTCCAAAATTTTAATGCTGACTTCGTATTACTGTATACTATTTAACATCTTTCCCCATGACTCTTGAAAGATAGATCATAGCCAAAGGTGATACCAAAGCTCCTATACCAACTATCATAAAGGGCAATCCCCAATTGGGATATTCGATAGTCATTGACAGACCCTTGTTGATACTCCCCAATACGCGTCCAAATACATAGGGAGATACTATTGTCGCACCAAATCCCACTGCAGACTGTACTCCAAGGAGTGTGGCAGTCTTGTCTGTGTCAGCGTATTCAGTGAGTATTACCTTATATATCCCTGAATCGGCAACGGCCCAAAAACCTACCCATAGAGCTATGGCTATTACCATTGCAGAGTTCATGCTGCTCATTAGTCCAAATGCTAACTCACCAAGTATACTAAAAATTGACGCTGCCATAATCAGTCGTATTTTATTTAGTTTATCTGATATATAGCTAACTATAAATACTGAGGGAGCACCCAGAAGTATTACGTATGCTGCTATCCTTCCTCCGTTAGCAACAGCCTCTGCTTGTGACGCACCACCAAGATATATGACAGATGACAAGTAACTGCCTATCCAGCCCCAGAAGGTGTAAAGCTCCCACATATGTCCGGCGTAGGCTATTATTGCTATTGCAATGATTGTATTCTTGAACTTCTTATTTATCATCTTTTCAGATGGATGGCTTGATTCTTTTATTGTAGGGCTCGCTGTGTCTTTTGGTTTTTCTTCAATAAATAGTATAAGCAGAATTCCTGCTATTAGAGCTGGTACTGATGTCCAGAATATCCCTGATCTCCATCCGCTGGCTGCGGCTATGGGCGAAGCAATAAAATAACCTCCGGCATAAGCTATAGTCAGTGCAGCAGTATAAGCTCCAACTGCCATGCCTCTGTCCTTTTTATCAAACCAGTTGGTCAGTAGTGCAATACCTGGTGCATAGATCGCTCCAGCGCTAAGACCCGTAAGTATTCGGAAGAATAATGTACTCTCAAATCCATTGGCAAGAAGTGAGAACATTATAGAAAATAATCCGGTTAGAATGGTTGCTCTGGAAACAATTTTTTTTCTACCGAATTTATCTGCAAGCCAGCCTGTAAATATTACGGTCAGTACATATCCAGCCTGAAAAACAGAAAGTATTGTACCCATTTCTGCTGTGGTCAGAGAAAGATCTGACTGAATAAAGCTAGATACTGCTGAGAAATTATACCAAGGCAAGTACCCGAGTATCATTGCGAATACCATTATCAATAGAACCTTATATTTTTTTGCCATATTTATCCCCCAGTTGTTTAACTGTATAGTCAACGCTAGAAAGGTTTATCTTTCTTTGTTACTTAACTTCCATCCAATCGCTCTTGACATTTCACCAGCGGTCTGTAATACAAACTTGAGATTTTTATCAAAATCATCCTTTATCCTGAAAGCAGGACCGGATATGCTTATCGCTGCTGAAACCTGCCCTTTTGAATCATATATCGGTGCTGCAATACAAAACAGGCCTTCCTCGGCTTCTTCGTCGTCTATGGCATAGCCTTGATCCCTGATCTTCTTGAATTCAAATCGAAGCTCTTCCCTGTCTGTTATAGTGTTAGGGGTTCTTCTTAGAAGTGCTGTGTTGGCAAGGTATTCATTGATTTTATCGTCATTCATGTTAGCCAGTAAAACCTTCCCAAAAGAAGTGATATAGGGTTCATCTCTGAAGCTCATGTTTGAGGTGTGAGTAAGATTCTTGTTTGACCTGACCTTATCTACGAGGTAGGTCTTGTAATCCTCAAGCACACAGAAATGAACAGTCTCACCTGTTTTATCAGACAGATCCATTAGGAATGGTCTGCCCAGTTCAGCCAGGGAATTTTCTCTAACAAGCTTTCCCGATATTGAGAAAAGGACCCTTCCCGGGGTGTACTTCTTGCTTATTCTGTCCTGGACTAAGTAGTTTAGGTCAACAAGTGATGAAAGTATCCTATGTGTTGTACTGGCAGGCAACTCAACTGCTTCGCTTATTTCGATAACACCTATTCCGTCTCTTGAGTCGACTACCGCTTCTATGATCTTAGATATTCTATCTACGCTTTGCATCTATTTCACTCTCCAATAATTCCATTCATTGGAATCGCATTCTGTTCATTGATATAATTATATGGCTAAAAAAATACCTTGTCAATTGAATGACAAGGTATTTAGTAAATTTTTCGATTATTTATTCCGCCTTTTTAACCGATATGATTATCAATCCTGCAAACACTAAAGCTATCCCTATCCACGATATAGGCGACAACTGCTCCTTTAATAGGAATACGCCCAGCATGGATGCTGTTGCAGGCTCTGTAAGAGATAGTGTCACTGCCTTGTGCAAGGGTATACCTGATAGACCATAAGTAAAAAGGACATATGCCAGGGCTGTCGCAAGAAGTCCCAAGTGAAGAGCTACTCCGATTCCTTGGGCTGACTTGAGCCAGCTAAGATCAAAGAGAAACAGCAATGGTGATAAAAGTATGGCTCCGATAAAGAACACTACCCCTGTTACTGCAATTGCAGAATAATCGTCCAGCAGCTGCTTACTGAAGGCAGTGTATCCGGCGTATGCTGCTCCAGCAGCAAGTGCCAATAACACTCCGCTTACATTTGCTGTAAGCTCCTGCCCTCCAGTTATAAGGAGAATACATCCAATTATTGAAACAAGGGTTGCAACGACCCACTTGGTGTCTGGCTTTTCTCTCCCCATGATCATTGAAAATATACCTGCAAAAACTGGAGCACTCCCGATTGCAACCACTGTTCCCATTGCAACACCAGTCTTCAGTACAGCTGCAAAAAAGAATAGCTGGTATGCTGCTACACTTGATGCAGATATGTAAGTGTTTGGATTCATCCAGATCTCTTTACCCTTTACCGCCCCCTTTGATAATGCAAGGATCGTTAAGGCTGTCCCTCCTACTGCAAGTCTTACTGCCCCAATAGATAACGGAGATGCACCAACTGGGGCAAAATGCTGAGCAGTCCCCGTAGTCCCCCAAAGAACTGAGCCGGCAAGGACCATGAGTATGTAAAATGCTTCGTTTTTTTTCATTATTCTGCTCCTTAAGTCCTGATCTTTTGCTATTTCTTCGATTCACTTAGTAATCTAACGCCTTGCATGCCTACATCGGATCTTTTAGTTATGCACGCCCGACTCCAACAAGGTCTGAATATCTCTGCTCGACAATTTCTTCATCCGAAAACGGATCAGTGATTCCCCCGGTCAATATAATCGGTATATTTACTCTGTTCTTTATTGCTTTGCATAACTCCTTGAAATACCCTTGCTCTGAGTTATTAGGGAGATTATAACCACAAAGACCACCTGATATGTCGATTATGTTTATGCCAGCTCTTTCGAACTCTGCAGCTGCTAAAATGCTGTCCTCGACTGTGGTGCCACCATTCCTATAATCAGAAACACCAAGCCTTAGCAGGATTGGATACTCTTCGCCAACTGCATCTCAAACAGATGAGATTACTTTCAAATGAAGTCTGATCCTGTTTCTGATATCTCCTCCGCAGTCATCTGTCCTTCTATTTGTTATTGGAGAATAGAACTGGTTGAGCAAATATCCATGTGCGGAATGTATCTCCACTCCATCGAATCCCGATAGTTTAGCCCGTTTCGCTGCACAACTGAATTCCTCGATAATTCTCGAAATATCATTCCTCGTCATTTCTTTAGGCATCATTTGTGCCTTGCTCCGACGATTTATTATACTTGAAGGTCCTACTACTTCACTTTTCGTGATTACTGGGTTACCCATGCTGCCGCTGAGATACAATTGCATAATTACCTTGGATCCGTCTAAATGGATCGCTTCAGTTAACTTTCTAAAACCGGGTATATTTGAATCCTCATCTGCAGAAAACTGACCCTCACAAGATCTCTCTTGATGTGATATGGATAAATGCTCAACGATTAAGAGGCCAAAACAGCCACTTTAGACTTTTCATCATAATGCTTTATCAAATCCTCGTTGACTGTACCATCCTTATTTGCCTTTGTAGTCTCAAAAGGCGGCAATACGAGGCGGTTATTAAGTACTATTTTGTCTGTTCTGACAGGTTCTAATATTATCGACATGAAGTTAGCCTCCCATTTTGCATTTGATTTGATTATATCACAGCTTTATATTTGACAGTGTTAAACTTAAGCCAATATTTGAAAAAATCAACCTTGATTCTGGCACTTTGCTGTGTTACTCTGGTATTGTATTTGGGGGGGGTGCCAACAATTGCTTGATGCACAAAACAGCTAATTAAGGGGTGTCATTATGGACCGCAGTGGAATTGGTATCATAGCTGGAACTTATGTTGATACGCAAATGGGAGTGGATTTCTTTGCCGCGAAAGGAATTGTTGCTAAAGGTTATCCTGTGTCATCATCCCCCGAGGAACAATCCAAGCTTCAGATCTTGTCGCCTAATGAGCTAGCAGAGGATATTCGCAAGCTTGTCCGAAGGATCAAGGATGAGGGTAGGGATACTGTTATAGTTTATTGCAACTCCTTGAGTACGGCTGTTGATTTCCAAGCAATTTCCGAAGGGGAAGAAATCAGGATAATTACTCCTTTATCAGCATATAAATCCTTTGCTTCCAAGTACAGTTTTGTTGGTCTACTAACTGCAAATAACCAAACCTCTTCAGGAATTGAGAAAATAATGCTGGGAATTAATCCTGAAATCGATGTGGTTGGCATAGCTTTGCTACCAGTTGTAATACTTATTGAAGCAAATGTTCCTGCTAAGGCTATAATAGAAAAATATGCACTAAATCATATAATTCAATTCTTCAACACTATAGGTGCGGATGCAATCATCCTTGGGTGTACTCATTTCCCGTATTTGAGTGCTGAGCTTAAAAAACTAACCAAGCTTCCGATACTTGATCCAGCGGATACTATGTTTCAAATGTTGTAGGAGTATGATAACAAATCAAGCACTACAGCTTTCTCAAGAAGGGAGCTTGTAGTGCTTTTGTTTTGGTACGCCCAAAGGGATTCAAGCCCTAGCTGAGCTTTTAATCTTATTATCAAATGATTGCCTAGAGGATGTTTATTTCTGGATATTCTATTTGCAAATTCATAATTGCTTTCTTCTGTTTTTTTGTCAACCCTTCAAATATCCTCAAAACAGTATCCTTATTGATGTATGGCAATAAATTTTTTATTGAATCTCTATCTTTTTCAGCCTTGATCAGCCGTTCCTTATTTATAATTGCCTTATGTATTACATATGCCTCAGGTAGAGGGACACTTATATTAAAATCAAAAACTTGAACTAATATGCAGTTATCTTTAAGTATGTTGAGATTTCTAATTGCTTGTGCATTTACACCCAAATTTGTTGACAGAACACTTTTTATACCGGATCCTCTCTGTGTTACTAAGAACTCAATTTCCATAAATCCAGGTGTGTATATCTTTGTAGTTCCAGATATTCTATCCTCATCTATGGTATACCCAAGCTCGTGCATAATTTTAGTTATATTAACATTCGGGCTAGGTTTGTTTATGTTAGTTATCAACAAATCTATGTCTAGAGTTCGAAGGTTTGAAATAAACCCGTCAAGAGTACCACTCTGCGCGTAAAGATACTCTGCCTAACTACCAACTACAATTACATGGTCTAAAAGTCCATTATGATCAAGGAATTTAATAAGCTCCCAAAAGTCTTTGTATTTAATATCTTCCATCATTTCACTACCTTCTTAATTTTTACTAGGGATTTGTCGATTTCATTTATAGATTTTAATAATTCTTTTCTTCTCTTAATTTTTTGTTCTATTTCAACTAGATTTTCAGGATGGACATATTTACTTAATACTTTACTTCCTGACCTCCACTGTAAGTAAAAATAAACATTCCCTTTGATTTTTTTCTTTGAGATATATCCTTGAGGCAATTCTTCCAGTTCTTTTTGCATAGCTTGTCTAATTCGCTGCATCCTCTCATATTCTTCAGCAAGTACATTATCTAAAACTGACATTTAAAATCACTCCTTAACCTACTTTATTGTTTTTTATTAATTTTGTAGGTTATGACCATTGTAGCAGGCATTAACCTACATGTCAATTATTTTTATGTAATGTAGGTTATGATATGGCAAAAAAACTGCATCGCACCATAGTTGCTCCTTAATATGAAATCTTAATGATTCATATAAAGAGTTAGTACGGTACGATGCAGTCTTTTCAATGTTTCTATGTGGTACGCCCAGAGGGATTCGAACCCCCGACCAACTGGTTCGAAGCCAGCTACTCTATCCAGCTGAGCTATGGGCGCACAGTGACTTCAGCCACTATAATAGTATAATGCCAAAAGCTTTTCGTGTCAATCTACCTCTACTATGACCTCTATCTCTACTGGAAGGTTAAACGGCAAGACACTAGTGCCGATTGCTGACCTTGCATGTCTGCCTTTCTCACCCAGCACTTCGACGAAAAGATCAGATGCACCGTTAATTACCTTTGGCTGATCAAAAAAATCATCTGTGCTTTGAACAAAGCCTAATACCTTTACAAATTGATTGATTTTATCCAAGTCTCCGAGCTCGCTCTTAAGTACTCCCAGTATATTTATTGCTGTTATCCTTGCAGCCTCATAACCTTGCTCGACTGTGAGGTCAGCTCCCAGTTTTCCTGACATGACCACCTTGCCTTCCCTCATTGGCCCATTCCCAGATAGGTAAAGCATATTTCCTGATCTTCTCACAGTTACATAGTTTCCCATAGATTTTGTCTGACCTGGGAGTATTATACCTAATTCGCCAAGCTTTTTTTCAATTTCAGACATAGTTATTCCTCCTTTGTTTGTTCTAAAATATACTGATACATGACCTCTACTGCTGCTTCAAAGAACTTTTTTCCCAATTCTTCCGTAGCCATGGTTGGGTCGCCCAGAACTCCTATTTCTGATATCCCAGTTACTCCATATTTAAACATAGTTTCAACCAGTTCTCTTGTTGGAGGGCCGACATAGCCTGGTTTTGCCTTATCCATTCTTACATATGCAGGAGCAAGATATAACATCAGAGAAGTCTCAAAGGCGCAAGCATGACCACCGCAGCTTCCAATCGGCATAGAGCTCTCCTTTTCAATTCTTGATAGTATGGCTATCAAACGGTCAAGAGTAAGTGCATTCAAGAAAACCGAGTCCTGAAATTTTATCTTAAAATCATCAATAAGCTTGATCGTTGTATCCATGTTTCCGCCATGGGAGGCTAAGAAAATGAATTTCTTGAAGCCATGTCTTAGGTAGGATTGTACATAGTCCTCAACTACCGCTTTGAATGTATCAGGTCTAAGGCTTAAGCTGCCCGCCAAGACCATATGATGCTCTGAAAGCCCTGGGATTATAGTGGGTGAAACCAATGCATTACCCAATCTTTCTGCAAGTCCGCATGACAATCCTATACCAATAGTTTCATCTGTACACTCTGGCAAATGAAGTCCATGCTGCTCCATTGCTCCAAGGCTAATGATCACAGTATCGAAGCCTGAATCAATTTTTTCTCTGATATCTGGCCAGGACATGTACCTTAACTGGAGGCGCTCACCTATCATGTTATTACCCCCCTTCCTTCCTATTATATTGTACTAAATTAATTCACAAAAGTAGAGTTTGAAAAATAAAGCTGCCTAAAGGCAGCCCTTAGGGCGATCAATGATCGCTCTTACAACCATTTGATTATGGTTGCAATTCACTATTTATTGATATCGCAATGAAGAACTCCACCTTGTGCGTAATCTTCGAATTCCATCTCTCTAATAATGATTTTAACTGCCTCGGTTTTGCATCCAACTGTTTCTACCATAGCCTCAGTTACCTTTTTTGCCATGGCTCTCTTCTGTTCTACAGTTCTTCCTTTTAGCATTTCAACCTGGATTATTGGCATTTGTATTCCTCCTTTAATATATTAAAGTACGCCCAGCTTAGCAAGGGCAGCTTTTACTACTTGTTTTTTGTCTTCCTCAAGAGGTCTCAGGGGTCTTCGGGGAATACCACCCTGGTAGCCCAGCATATCCATTCCTGCCTTTAATGCTGGAACTCCCATCCCTCCAGTTACGATGAAGTTTATTTCAATAAGCTTTAATTGCAGCTCTCTTGCTTCCTCTATCTTACCTTCTTTAACAAGCTTTACCAGTTGACAGCACTCGTTGGGCAGTATATTGCCTAGAGCTACTGTTGCGCCTCTTGCTCCCACCGTTAGTGCAGGTAGTAGATATCCGGCATTACCTGCAAATACAACAAAGTCATCGTCCGTATCTCTTACTATCTCGGATAGCTGGACAATATTTCCTGATGTATCCTTAATACCTACAATGTTTGGATGCTTAGCTAGTCTTGCTATTAGCTTTGAGGACATATTTATACCTGTATTCCCCGGCATATTATAAAGCATTACAGGGATAGGTGACTCATCTGCAACGTCAATAAAGTGGTTGTAGAGCACTTCCTCATTCATACTTCCCTTATAATAATGTGGAGGAAGAATAAGTGCTGCATCTGCACCCAGCTCTGCTGCTTCCTTACAAAAGCTTATCGTCTCTAGAGTGGAGTCATAGGATGTACCTACGATTATTCTTTTCTCCTTGGTGAAATTTTCGATACAGAATTTTATAAGCTCAATCTTTTCAGCGTGAGTAAGGTATACAAACTCACCATTTGAGCCAAGAACTACTATCCCATCCAGGTTTGTCTTTGCCAGTAGATCAAGATTGTGCTTCAGCTTTCCATAATCGATCGATTCATCCTCTGCAAAGGGGGTGACGATCGGCGTATAAATTCCTTTGAGCATTTTATACCTCCTAAGTATATTTTGGAGCTGGTGGTAGGAGTCCGAATCAGACTCTTCCTTCTTTGATTTCATTAAGTTTGTCAGCCACCGCACCATAGCCTGTGAAGAAACTGCACAGCAGTGGAGTCTTTACATCTGTGAGATCAGGCAACAAAGCACGCATGGATACCTGTGCCATGACTATGGCATCATATCCCATGGTATCCAGCTGACGGATGTTCTCCATGAGGATACGGTTATGTTCGTGGCTGTTACCTGCCTGAAGTGCATCCCAGGCAGCGTTCTGGAGGTACTGGGTACACTCCATCGACTTACCCCGCTTGGCACCCTCCTTCTCTATGAGTCGCTGGCTAGGCCCGAGGGTGGTTTCTACGGTGGCGATAAGAGCAATTTTGGTGCCTAGAGACACAGCCTCCTGAGCCATGGGCAGGTCCACCTTCATTACAGGGATGCCCACTACCTTCTCATAGATGTCCACCACTTCGCCCACAGTGGAACAGGAATTTACGATTAGGTCAGCCCCGGAAATTTCAGCTGCTTTAGCATACAGGGTCATTCGGTCAATTATAGCTTGCGTAGGACCAGAGTTAGCGCGGACGTCGTTGAGCAGGGTGCTGTCGGTTATAAACTCAACCCTAACACCTGGAACCTTCTCCTTAAGGAATTCCACAGTGTCCTCCCGCTTGGCGAAGCTTGTCTGCAAAATACAAACATGAGGTGCCTTCATTTCAATCATCCTTTCTTTCTTACAACTAACACCTTGGCCTTTTCTATGATTGAGTCAACATCCATCCCGTGATCCTTATATAACAGCTCCGAGTCGCCGGACTCACCAAAACGGTCCTGAATGCCCACGATTTCCATTGGAACAGGGCAGTTTTGCACCACCACTTCTGACACTGCACTGCCCAAACCTCCAAAAATTATGTGATCTTCAATGGTCATGATTGCTCCTGTCTCAAGTGCGGCTTTGATTATAACCTCGTTATCCAAAGGCTTGATTGTGGACATATCCAGCACCTGCACACCTACACCTTGCTCCTTAAGTATGGCAGCGGCATCCAATGCCTTTTTCAGGAGGATGCCCGAGACTATCATGGTCATGTCGCTGCCATGGTCAACTACGGTGTTGGCCTTTCCCCACTCGAATTTATAGGTCTCAGGGTCATAGATGTCAGTCACGGGGTTTCGGTGCAGACGGACATAAAGAGGTCCTTTGAAATCCACGGCAGAATGGGCGATGGCCCGGGCTGCCACGGCATCTGCAGGCTGAATCACCGTCATGTTTGGGAAGGAACGCATGATGGCAACATCCTCAATGGCAGCGTGGGTGGCACCGTCGCCGCCTACCTGTAGTCCCACATGAGTACCAATAACTGTAACATTTAAATTAGGGTAGCACACAAAGTTTCGCACCTGCTCACATGCTCGCATAGAAGCGAAAACTGCGAAGGTTGCCAGGAACACCTTGTTACCACAAGCGGCTAAACCCGCAGCTCCGCCGACGAGATTCTGCTCTGCAATGCCAAATGAAAACTCCCTTTGAGGGAAATACTGTCCAAATTTTTCAAGACCACAGGTTTTAGTGTCCGCATTGCACACTACAAAATCCTCCCGGGTCTTGGCGATCTCTATAAGCTCATGGCCAAAGGCCATTCTGGTTGCTACTGCCATTATAACACTCCTCCCATGTTGATCTCACTGATGGCTTTGATCAGCTCCTCGTCGCTGGGTGCTGCACCATGCCACTTGGACTCATCCTCCATAAAGGACACTCCCTTGCCCTTGACGGTGCGCATGAGTATAGTTGTGGGCTTTCGCATTGTTTTAGCAGTATGCAAAGCGGTGAGGACATCCCTCATGTTATGACCGTTGACCTCGACAACAGTCCAGCCAAAGGCCCTCCACTTGTCGGCGATAGGCTCCAATGTCATAACGTCATTTGTCCAGCCGTTGATTTGTACTCCGTTGCAGTCCACGATGGCCACAAGATTCTTCAGGTCATGATGGTTGGCTGCCATTGCGGCCTCCCAGACCATTCCCTCCTGGATTTCTCCATCACCAAGCATTACATAAGTGGTATAGTTCTGGTTGTGCAGCTTTGCGGACAATGCCATGCCAACGCCTACGGAAAGGCCGTTGCCCAGTGATCCAGCGCTTATATCCACCCCTGGCACCTTGTTCATATCAGGGTGCCCCTGGAGTATTGAGCGGTACTGACGCAGTGTGTTCAGAATGGCGGGGTCGAAATATCCCCGACGGGCCAGTGCCGCATACAATACTGGGCAGGCATGACCCTTGGACAAAACGAAACGGTCCCTGTCAGTCCAGTCCGGGTTTTCAGGATCTATGTTCATCACATGAAAGTATAGAGCGGTGACCATTTCCACCGCAGATAGGGAACCACCAGGATGACCGGCTTTAGCCGCGTGTATCATAGAAACAATGTCCTGTCGCAGCTGTTGGGCTTGTTCCTCCAGCCGCTGGACATCAGTCTGAGTGAAGTGGAATTTACTCATAGAGTGTTCCTCCCTTTCTAAGCATGATTTTATGAATGCTTCATAGGATTATTGGAGCTGGTGAAGGGAATCGAACCCCCAACCTGCGGTTTACGATACCGCTGCTCTACCATTGAGCCACACCAGCAGGTGTTACTATGGACATTGTATTACTCCCTGAGCCCAGAGACATCCTCCACAAACCGGTGAATTATCAGTTCTGCAGTCTGCTTCGTTTGAGTTGATATCCTTGCATCCACCACACAATACACATGGTGAAAATTCGAATTCATATACGCTCTCTCTGAACTCCCTGTACTCACTGCTATCCCAGATTTCTTTCAACGGCTTTTCAATGATGCTTCCAAGTGTGTACTCGTTCATCCTGCGTTCATTACCATTGAGGAAGGTCGTGTATGAATGAAGTAGACCCATACATGGAGAGACCATCCCATCCCACCTTATGAAGGAAATCCGGTCGTGGATGAACCGGCAGTGGTCATCGTATGACTTAAAGGTCTCATTTAGGAGCTTCACCTTCATCATTGAACCTCTGATGTCGTGTAGGGCATCCTTTGTAGTCTCATTATAGTCTATCCTTGGAAGGCTTATCTCAGGGATTATGATCTCCTTAAAGCCTATCCTCTCCTCCTCATCCTTTGTGTAAGCCAGAGGCTTGAATAGTACCTTTCTGCAAAGCATTTTGCTTTCCATATCTCTGTCATAAGGAATCACATTGCTCACAGATATTTTTTCTGCCCAGACGCTTGCTGCAAAGCTCCTTAAATTTGAAAGCTCGTTAACATTATCCTTTGTAGCGACAAAGGCTATACCAAGGGTCATTTTTTTGTCGCTTTCCTGGTTCATTCTTTTGAACAGCTTGAGGCTGTCATGGATCCCTCCAAAATCAGCTCCTTCTCTTATTGCATTGAATGTCGATGTCTCGGTGCTGTCAATTGAAACCCAGAGAGTATCCAATCCGGATGAAAACAGTTTTTCAATACTATCCTTATTCAACATTGTCCCGTTGGTGGTCATTTCTACCTTTAGATCAAGGGATTTGACAATAGCTATCATGTTAAATATCTCAGGATGATGCATCGGCTCTCCAAATCCACCAAACATTATCGATTCAAGGGACGGAAACTCCTTAAGTTGGCTTACCAATGCATTAAAAGTCGACATCTCCATGAAACCTGGCGTTTCGTTCCATGTCCTCCTTATGCAGGTGACGCAGTTAAGGTTGCAGGCTGATGTAGGTTCGATATATAGTCTTGATAGTGAATGGATGGAGGGTGTAAGAATCAGCTTTCCATTTTCCTCTGTGAGGATATACTCCATATGCTTGCCGGCTGAATCTGTACCGATATACCCTTTATCAAGCTTGATTGAACCATCAGTATCTCTATGAATGTATTTGATTTTTCCCATTCTCTCACCTCCTTGTTGGTACTACAATTATGGGATTGTACTACTGTGATACTCGTTTTTCAATATTATTACTAAGCCGGTATGAGAGCAAAGGCTGCCATAATAACCAGGTTGATTGTTATCATACTTAGGACTGTTGAGGTGAAAACTGCCTGTGAAGCAAATTCAGGCTCATTATCCAGTTCAATTGATGAAAGTACTACATTTACTGCAGTCGGAGCCCCAAATGCTACAACGATTACCCGTGCAAGAATCCCTTGAACTCCCATTAGGGATACAATAAGATATGCTATTGCGGGCGATACGAGTAATCTCACGAAGCTTGACAGGTATAATCTTGTGTTAGTAAGCAGAAATTTGGTTTCGGAAAGTTGTGCACCCAAAGTCAATAGAGCAACTGCCATGTATCCTGATGAAAGGATCGTTAAGGGATCAATAATTGGCTGAGGAATCACGATTCCTGATGATTTGAGTATTGCTGCCAACGCCATTACGTAAAGCAGCGGCATTTTCAATATATATAGTAACGCATCCTTAGTACTCCTGTTTCCTGACCCAGCAGTAAAAATACCAACAGTAAAGAAAGCAATATTGTGTGCCATTAATATAATAGCCTGGATAGATACTGCAATCGGGTCTTCGAATAAAAGCTGGATCAGTGGAAGACTATAGTTCCCAGCATTGAAGTAGGTCGATGAATTTATAAATACGCTGCTTTCAGATTTTGAATATCCTCTAATCTTTGCGATCAGTAATGATATGCCTACTATCAACAAAATAACAATAAGTGAAACAGTTATTGTTATTGTGATTACCTGGCTACTCAACTCACTTTGATATACTTTCAAAAAAAGCATAGAAGGCATAAGAATGTAAAACTGGAGCTTAGTCAATGATTTTATGTCCAGATGAAATGCCGTGTTTAAAACTGCTCCTGCAGTAATAATTATAAATATTGGTAAGATAACGTTTATGAATGTATAAGAAAAATAGGTCATTATATTTCTCCAGGTAGTGTAGTCAGACAGGCCGTTTTCAGCAGCCTGTCGCTAATTAAAATCTTATTTTATCCAAGGTTATATCCTCTAATGTTGAGCACCCAGTCATTAGCATTGTATCCTTAAGCTCAGCCATAAGTTTTTCAGCGTAAAGCTGCACTCCTTCTGCTCCTCCGCCAAAGGCCGAGATGGTAAAGGTCCTGCCTATCAAAACAGCATCAGCTCCTAGTGCAAGTGCTTTAAATACATCTGCTCCGGTGCGGATGCCACCGTCTACGAATATCTTGATCCTCTTACCGACAGCTTTTCTTATCTCAGTAAGCATTTCAGTAGTTGCCGGAGTATTATCCAAAACTCTGCCTCCATGATTTGAGACCACGATACCATATGCTCCCGACTGGACCGCTTTCTCAGCAGCCTTACCACTCATTATACCTTTAATAATGAAAGGCAGCTTGGTTGAATCGACTATTGACTTAAGATCCTCGACGGTCTTAGAGTAAACAGGTTTACCGGAAGCAGCCAAATGAACCAGGCCTGCAGAATCTATATCCATTGCAAGAGCAAGGACATTTAAGTCTTCAACTATTTTTATTTTCTCAAATATCTTTTCCTGAGACCAGGGCTTAAGAGTAGGGATGCCCCATCCACCTACCTCTTTAAGAGGCTTTAGGGGTGCATTGAAATAGTCATCATTAGCCCCATCTCCAGTGAATGCAGCTATTCCTGCTGCCTTTGCTCCCATAAGAGTCCTTCTGTGATATTCCTCCTCTGACAGCTTCCCACCGTAGTTGATGTCCATTCCTCCTATTGGAGCTACAAAAATTGGCGCAGAAAATTTTTTATCGAAAAGCTCGATTGATATATCCTGACCCTTTCCCTCATAGATGGTATCCATTACTACCTTGACTTCGTTTAGATAATTGAAGCTCCTTATAAATGAGCTGCCTGTCCATTTAGCGCCTACTCCCGGTACCCACCCCCTGCAGGCAACACCATTGCATTCCTTGCAAACCAGGCAATTTGGGGTCAATATTTCCTTTGCCTTTTCTCTTACTTCGTTGTAATTCATATGTACTCCTCCCCAGTCCCTATTTGGAATATTATGTTTAATATTATATCACTTTAGCTTGATATTTAGAAACCCTAAGTTCTTGCAAAAAAAAAAGAGGGGAACTTGTCCCCTCACATTATATCACTGATTAATCGTCATCTCTTTCATCATCATCATCATCATCATCGTCGTCATCGTCATCATCATCATCGTCGTCGTCATCATCTTCATCATCATCGTCGTCATAATCGTCGTCATCATCAAAATCTACCCAGTCGTCATCAAGGTCATCGGTCTCGAATTCAAGAACCTTTCCGGTATATGCGTCTATCTCTATTTCATATTCTCTTCCTTCGCTGACTATTTCGATTTTGTATTCCATATCATCATCGTCATCATCAAGCTCGATACTTTTGATCTCGCCTCTGACCAGACCAAGTGCTATACTTTTCGCTCTATCCAATCCGATGATCTGTTTTTGCTGATTTGTTACATCTGCTTTCACTGTTTCAGATTTATCATTTATATTGGTTTTTTTGTCGTCATTATCATCATCATCGTCTATTTCATGCTTTGTTATAGTTCCACTAAAAGCGTCTATTTCCAATTCATGTTTAACACCGTCTGCAATTATGTGAATTTCGTATTCAGGTTTGTCGTCATCATCATCGTCATCATCAAGTTCCAACTTAATGATCTCACCTTTTACTCTTGCAAGTGCAATTGCCTCCACATCAGCTCTGCTGATTATCCCTTTCGATTCAACTATTCTTTCATCGTCTTTGTCATCCTCATATAAGTCGTCATCCAGGCTATCTTTCAGTGTTTGTTTTATAATTTTTGCCTCTATCTGTTTGTTTTGCAGCATTGCAGAGATAGCTTTATTGACTCTTCCCACCAGTTCTGAATCTACTGAGTCGTCGTTTACGGTTAAGCGCACCACATTATCCTTTCCCCCGGAGATATAACCTGATAGGATCATTAAATCAACCAGATCATTCACCGTTCCCTCAAGGGATTTATCCTTAGGCTCGAAGTTCTCGAGCATCCTCTTTGCATCAAGGTTGAGAGGATTTAACTCTATTACCCTATCAAGCCTATTAGTTACAATTTCTATACTTGGATTTACGTCCATCTTGATCGCACCAGCAGGAACTGCCGTCAAATAACCTCCTGCTCCGACTACTATAGCAAGTACCAATGCGATACCCTTTAGAATTATTGAATTGTTTTTCATTCTTATCCCTCCTGTTGTATTTGATACGTTAACTGATGAGGGATGACTTTTATTGCATCCATTTGATAATTATTTTCATAATTTCTATTAATCATCATCTCTATTATCATCGTCATCGTCATCGTCATCGTCATCGTCGTCATCATCGTCGTCATAGTAATCGTAATCATCATCATCAACATCATCAACATCATCAACATCGTCGTCGTCATCATCGTCGTCATAATCGTCATCGTCATCGTCATGAATCATTGTAGGAGCAGGTGCCAACCTTTCAATCTTCTCCATATCTTTTGTTTCAATTATCTTCTCAAGGTCAAGTCCTATTCCCTGACTCAATCTGACAAGCTCTTGGATCGACATGCCTGCAAGCTCTTCGATCTTGAGATCAGGATCAAGTACCATTAGATTTCTGATAAAGGTCATCATACTAACAGATACTCCATATTCTTTTGCATACCTTTCTATGGATGAGGTCTCCTCCAGTCTCTGGGTCAGTACAATAAGTTCGATTTCTTTCTTGTTAAGATATTGATGGATCGACTGATCCAGCACTTGCTTTTTCTCTTCAGCCTTCTCATGGTTCTTGTTGTAGACTGAAAGCAACAGAAATTCATTGTTTTCGCTTAGATATCCTTCGGCCATCATTTTTTCCAGTATCTCCTCTGATACAAGAAGTATTGACTCATCTTTAAAGGAAATACCTTCGATTATTTTCTCTCCGTCCTTATTTCCTGCTTTTAGTGCAATTACCTTGTCTTTCTTGTTGGTTTCAATCGTTATACTGGGATTTACATCAAGATATACTCTGCTGTCGACTGTGTTTGAAACCAACTGCCAGTTAATGAAAACCGCAAGGAATACTGCTGCAATGGATGCATAAGGTACCAGTCTTCTTATTGACTTCATGACATTTCCTTGAGACGTTATTTCATCGTGTCTAAGCATCTTTGTTCGAGGCTGTGCTTTGATTTCCTCAAGAAGATCTATGGGCGCCTTTTCTATTGAATTTTTAATGCTTTGTAGTACTTCATTATCCTTCATGCCCTGACCTCCTTTTCTTCAAGGTGCACCCTCAATTTCTTAAGTGCCCTGTGATACTTTGATAGTGTTGTTGACAGGCTTAAACCGATGTTCTCGGATATTTCCTTATGCTTAAGACCTGTCACTGCATAAAGGAGCACTATCTCCCTCTCCTCCTCAGTGAGCTTATCCAGAACTGTCTGGAGCACTATTTTATCATCCATATCAGTAATGTAAGAAAACCTTTTGACATCCTGTATGGTTTCAGGCTCGAGGTTGGTTGTTCTTGATTCTTTTCTGACAGATGAATAATAAAGGTTTTTAGCTATAGTGAACATCCAGGCCAGGGGCTTACCCATGGGCTTGTACAGGTGGGAGGCAGAGAGTATCTTTACATAGGTCTCCTGCATAAGGTCCAGACTCCCCTGATGATCTTTTACAAGTGATAGACTGAAGGCATACATGGTCCTCTCTGTAAGCCTGTACAGCTGATCGAATGCTTCCATGTCATTCTGCCCTATCTTTTTAAAAAGACTTTCATCTATATCAATATTGTTGTATTTTTCAGGCTTTGGAGCCTGGTCTTCGTATACGAAGGCAAACATCAGCATGACTTTATCCCCTTTGATAATATAATGCGCAGATACTTGTTTTTATTGCATGCTTTCGAACATTTTTTTGTATTTACCCTGTTAATTGTTTTTTAAGACAAATATCTAAAGGTTACATTTCATTTACAATGCTTCTCATGGGGTGTCAAATGATATACTATGGGTATTAAGCTAGTTAAGATCATTTCTAAGGAGGCACTATGAAATATTTTAGACTGCTGTTAATCACTATTATGCTTTTGATCATGATACCCTTCTCGACAGCTGAAGCTTCTTCAGGGATAACAGAGTATAATATACATGTAAATGAGCATTTTTCATACTCTCAACGTGAATTCAGGCTTCCTGATAAGGGATGGTTTTTTATTAGAAAAATCAACAGCTCAGCTGATGACTCTTATTTGACAAGTTTTGAGATCCCTGGAGATTCGGGGACCTTGAGGTATTTCGATACAGATGGAACTCTCGTAGAAACCAATTTGACAGGTGGAGTTCTTCCTGCGGGGAAAATGCTTTTTCTATCCACTGAAAAATATAACTACATATTAGGTCAGCCTTATTCCTATAAGGATCTGGGCTCTGGCACTGTCCAGAGTATAGGTGCTCACACAATATCGATCAGTAGAGGTGAAGGGAAATGGCTCGTGACTCAACGATTCAAGCTTCTCCCAGGAAACTTTGGGATCATGTGGGGTATAGGTTCAAGTGAGCCATTGGTCGATTTTAGCAATAAGTACCAGAGAATTATATGGGGCAGCTATGATCTAAGTGAGAATGCCAGACTTCTCTATGATGGATACCATTATAGGAGTCCTTCGAGTTATATCCCCTATACCAAAGGATCATATTGGCGTATACCAAGTGACTACTTGACTAATTCACTTATTAAGACTGGAGGCAGTCCGGCTTCAGATGTCCTTGGAAATGCTCTGTTAAGAATAGCTCACAAGAATATAAATGAAGAGGGCTATATCCCCAGTCTTCCAAAAAGTCTTTGGCTATATGATGACTACGGAATAAATGAAGGCTTTTTCGATACAAGGTTCAATGCAGACACACTTGAGACCAATATTATTGCCCATAGAAAGTTTGGTGATCCGGTTTTTAGAGATGCAAGTCTTAAGCTTGCTGAATACTACCTTATGCATGGAACCACGAGAAAAATCGTAACCTATGACAGTTTTGAAAATGAGGGTTGGCTGGTTGAGGATTATTACAGAACAGGCGGGATCCCAACACATATATCCCTAAATCATCAGCTTCAGGCTATCCATGCGTTCTATATGTTATATGAGGATGAGAATGATGAAAGATTCCTGAGTTTTGCTGATAAGATGCTCCAGGGTATAAAAAATACCACTTATTTATGGATAAAAGATGATAATAATCTTGAGTATGCATATCTGCAAAATGGTGAAATGGGACTAAGAGATTATGATTATTTAACTTACAACGATCTGTTGAACGTGCAGGATGATCTGATGAGGATTAAAGGCCAAAGAGATCCGGATCTTGATGTATTGATACATAGCAAGAAGTTTTGGATGGATACCAATGGAATAACCGGATACAGGAAGTGGTGAAATCAATGAAAAAAAGGATCGTTATTCTCCTTTTTATGTTAGCTTTAGTATCAGTAAGTGTTTTCATTTACCAGCAGTCCAGGCAGTTCAAATATGTAGGCAAGGATGACATAGGTAAATGGTATTTTGATAAAACCTCGATAGAAACTCGAATCGATGATGAAACTGGCATAGAGATAATCGACGTCTGGATGCGCAGGGAGCTGGATATTCTGGAGGTGGCTGTTGGTACTGATGACCTTCTGTGGCATATTGATCCTGTGAATTTTAGGTATAAGGTATCAGATGCTGTAGCTACAAACAAGGATGGAACAATTGCAGAGACCTGATTTTTAAGATTTGAGGATGTCTCGTGGAGATATGCAGAAATCGGTTCCGTAGAAGAAAAGATATTGAATGATGTGATTGAATATTTTTCAAAAAGTAATTAATTCGATACTAAATAGACAAAGATCGTGCTCGAATAAAAGCACGATCTTTATTTATTTGATCACTATCTCTGAAATTTGTACCGGATTAAATAACCTGATCGGCAGTACGCTGTTCCCAAGGCCGCTGTCGATATATAAGGTAGTGTCCCCAACTTTCATTAACCCTTTGTCATATTCAGGGAAAAAGCCTTCACCAGGTGACAGAACTCCCCCGACAATAGGGAGTCTTACCTGACCGCCATGGGTGTGCCCAGAAAGCATGAGGTCGATTTCTTCATGTAGGTACGGTATCGGTCTGTTAGGTGAATGAGCAAGGAGAATATTGAAATATTCAGCGTCAACATTTGAAAATAGTTTCTCATAACCATCACTTGTTGAATAAAAGTCTGAACCGTAAATCATTAGGGTGTTATCCCCGATTGTGAGCCCAACTGAGTTTTCATCCAGTATCTCTATTCCTCTATCCTCGATACCATTTACAAATTCCCTGAAATGTGGATTGCCATACTCGTGATTCCCGTAGACGAAATAAACCGGCTTTCCTGTTTCCACAAGTCTTTCGATAAGCTCGTAGGAAAGTGAAAAGTCAACCGTTTTAAAATCAATAATGTCCCCTGTCAATGCAATGAAATGAGGATCAAAGAGCCTTACGCTTTCAATTATTCCACCCAAGTCCACCCTATCATTGGAGTGAAAGTCAGTTATCTGTGTTATCCTTATCTCTTTATCCAGCTTCTCAGTCTGGAGCTCCACTCGGTTTATCTTAAAGTTTGAAATCTGATCATCTATATATATAAATGACAATAAAGCCATTATCAAAAGCAACATGAATATTTTTGACTTTTTCATATTTTCACCTACTATCATAATTCTTGATCTACTGTGTGATTATATCATAAATTGCAATGATAATTAAGGTTACGAAATCTAAATGATTATCATTTTATCATTTGAAGTTGTCAAGCATCGTGACTGTTTTGTAATTATTTGATGCCAGTTTTATCATGTTACTGTACAATAGTGATAGGAGAGTGATATGCATTAAAGAAGGAGGTGTCGATATGAGCAAAAGACTTATTTCGCTGCTACTGATCATTTCAATGATAATACCTCTTGTGGGCTGTGGTGGTAGTTCATCAGAGCCTGTTATGAAGGAAGAGTTGCTGATTGAAGGGGTCGTAAATGGAGAAAACCTAAGCCTGGGTTCAGAGGGTATTGAATTAAGACTCGATCCGGTATTCATATCATCGGATGTTAATGCAAGGATATCAAGGATTTCAAACGCTCCTCCTCTCGATGAGGAAGTTGAGATCGATCTTGAGGTATATGGTTTCTCACTCGAAGGTATAACTCAGGTCGACGGTGTAATTCAACTTTCCATCCCGTTAAATCTAGCCGAGGGAGAGATCCCTGGTGCAGCGTACTTAAACGAAGCTACCGGTCAATGGGAGCCTGTAGCATTTATGTATGATGAAGCAGCAGGGTCAATTGTAATACTCACAGACCATCTTTCCAAATATGGAGTTTTTGCTTCAAGCAACAAAGGAAAGAGAAAAGCCAGGTTGGAATTTTTAGGTCTTTATGGTGAGGGCAGGGACGAGGATTTCCTTGCAGCTGTGGAGGAATACTCCATCGGTGGTGTTCCGGCATCTGAATGTTATGAAATAGGTGCAGGTGCTGTTGGAGATTCACTCCAGATTGGAGCTGATATCCTCGGAAACATAACTCAAAGTGCAGGATATCTAGCATATGGTGAGGATGTTCTTTCAACAATCGGAGATCATGTTGGCAATATTGGTCTTCTCCTCTCTGTTGTACAAATTGGTACAAATATCTATCAGGGAAAAATTCACGAAGCTGTCGTTGCAAGTCTTAAGACCTCGTTTACATACGTTATGGGCAAGGTTGCCTCAAAGCTTAGCAGCTCGGTCATGTCTGCAAGTATGGCTGCCGTTGCTATCGTCGACTACTCTATAAATAAATTTGGTACTGAGGCAGTTGAAGGAAGATCTGAAATATACAGAGAAGCATATGCCCTGTATCATTCAAAGGGAAATCCCGGCTTCAAAGGCTCTGATTATTGGTACAAGACCTTCCACCCTATGTTTTCAGATCCGAAGATGACAGAGGAAGGATTAAAGACTGAAATCGACAGGATCGTTGTTGAACATTGCAATGAATTCTGGCTTCCTCAAAATGAAGTTGAGGTGGCAGATTATATGTCTCAGGCAAGAGACAAATTTGGATTCTCTGCTGGAGGAGGCTTGAATAAGGGTCTTATGGAGGAGATAAGTAATGAAAGAAGATCCATGCTATATCAGGATGTACTCCCTGGAGTATTTAATCAAATAGCATTAAGGATCAATATGAATAACGAGAAGAAGCTTAGAGATGAGTATAAGGCTCTGTCTGACTACCTGAATACCTCTATTGCATTTAACGTCACTGATCCCTCAAAGACATATGCAAAGCATCAGGTAAAATTTTCAGCCTTGAATGACAAGGCTGAAATAGCAAACTGGACCGGTAGATTTAAGGATGATGGCACCCTTAACACTAGCTTTACGCTTTATGGTCACTTGTATGCAGGATCACCAAACAAGATAGAAATATACAGTCCCAATGCAGATTTGGAAAATGATGAGCCTGTCGAGACCATAGAGTTCAAGATGATCCCTCCTTCTGTCGATATAGTTATCAAAAAAGAAACCGGAAGACTGACAAAACTCGTTTCTGCCAAAACATCCGAGGATGTGGTTTCAAACCTTCTTGTTGAGGATGAATACAAATCATATTTTGCTGAGGATATGCACCCACTGCCAATGGAACATCTGCTGAGTCAACAGCCTATTATGATTCCTGAGAGTAATGTTATAGACGTTAGCTTAAGCGGAAGCTGGGCAACAGATACCGTTAGTGGTAAAAATCAATATGCTGAATGGAGTACTCAATACAAGTATGACGTTCAGAATTTCCATCTAAATATTCCGCTTTCAGTAAACAGCGATCTTCCAGTTATCGGGACCGATAAGACAGCACTTCTTCTCGATGGCAAGGGCACCTATAGCTATACTGTTACAATAACAACTGTTACGACATCAAACCAGGAGGTGCCGGCCATTGGTGAAAAGGCCTGGACTACAGGTTCCGTTACAAGAACTACTACCTTCACTTCCTCAGGTGATGTGGAGCTTTACACACATAGCAATGCCATAGACAGCTCAAAGCCAGTGACTGTACTTGAAAACGGGATTGAAAATCTTGAAACTACAGCTGTGGTTCTTAATTTCCTGAACCCTGTAAATCAGGCGAATGTGGTTGAAAATCACTATTTGAAAACAACCTGGGAGGACAAGACCGAGAAGGAGGAAACCAGTACCAACGAGTATCCTATAGATGCAACCAGTATTCTTGGCAATGGATACCAAATATATTTTAAGTATCCTGTTAAATAGATCTAAATACATTAAACGAGGAGGTCGAATATGAATAACAGATTAATATCCTTACTGTTGGTATTTGCAATGATAATCCCTCTCACAGGGTGTGGAGGCAGTGGCTCCAGCCCGCAGGTCAAAGAGGAAGCCTTGGCGGAAGGTGTTTTAAATGAAGAAAACCTGGTCCTTGGGGCTGAGGGTGTTGAGCTGAAGCTGGACCCCGTTTTGATCTCTGCTGACACAAATGCAAAGATCACTAAAGTATCCAATGCCCCGCCTCTGGATGCGGAGGGCGAGATACAACTCCAGGTCTACGACTTTTCACTTGAAGGAATTACTCAGGTTGACGGTGTGATTCAGCTAGCTATTCCATTGGAGCTTACTGAGGGTGAAACCCCAGGCGCTGCCTATCTCAATGAATCCACTGGTCAATGGGAGCCTGTTGCATTTATGTATGATAAAGCGTCAGGATCTGTCATTATACTTACAGACCATCTATCCAAATATGGAGTTTTCTCTGTAACAAATGAAGGTAAAAGGCGTGCCAAGATAGAATTTCTGGGGCTGTATGGAGATAACAAGGATGAGGATTTCCTTGCAGCTGTTGAGGAATACTCAATTGGAGGTGTACCAGCCGCTCAGTGTATAGAGATCGGCGCTGGTGCTGCAGGAGATGCTATGCAGCTTGGGTCTGACTTTCTTGGGGGGATAACTCAAGGTGCAGGCATGCTTGCATATGGAGAGGATGTATTATCAAACATCGGTGACCATTTGGGTAATATCGGACTCATGGTATCCGTCGTGCAAATTGGAACAAGCATTTATAATGGCAAGATAAACGATGCCCTTGTAGGCAGTATGAAGCTCTCCCATACATATATTATGAGTAAGGTTGCCTCAAAGCTTAGCAGCTCAGTTATGTCTGCAAGTATGGCTGCCGTAGCAATCGTCGACTACGCTATCAACAAATTTGGTACCACTGCAATTGAAGGAAGGGCTGATATCTACAGGGACGCATACTCTATATACTACACAAAGGGCGAGGATGGCTTTAAAGGATCAGATTACTGGTACAAGACCTTCTATCCTATGTTCAAAGATCCAACTCTAACTGAGGAAGCTCTGAAGGCAAAGGTCGATGCAATCATAACTGAGCACTGCAATGAATTCTGGACCGGCACCAATAAGCTTGGTGTTGATTACTTCGTCTCTGAGGCCAGGGAGAAATTCAATTGGACCGGTGGTGGAGCTGGTCTCAATAAGGATCTTCAAGACAGCATTAGTCAGGAAAGAAGGGCCATGCTATATAATGATATACTGCCTGGAGTATTCAATCATATAGCTCTGAAGATAAATATGGAAAATGAAACGAGGCTTAGAGAAGAATATAAAGCACTTTCTGATTATCTGAACACCTCTGTTCAATTTACCATAAAAAATCCGAAGAAGACTTATGCTAAGCATCAGGCTAAATTCTCTCCGCTAAATGATAAGGCTGATGCAGAAAACTGGATGGGTAAGTTTAAAGATGACGGTAGTATTACTACCTCCTTCACACTATATGGCCACATGCTTGCAGGATCTCCGTCAAGCCTTATAATTTGGGAGCCTGATGCTGATATTGAAAAAGATGAACCAATAAGGGTCATCGATTTCAAGGTCACTCCACCATTGGTTGAGATAGTACTGGGTGAAGAGATCGTGGGAATAAAGTATGAAGGCGGCGACGAGACCAAGATACTTCAGCTTGGGCTGCATGCAGCGCTGCGAGAAGCTGACACTATCACAATAAACAAGGATGGGGGCTTCAAGGTCGAAGTAGGTTATGCAACTGCCAGCGGAGGCAGCGGAGATACAAGGTATACAAGTGAGGTAAATGGGATCACTATAAGCGGCAATATAGATGCAGGTACCCTCTCAGGAAGCGGTACCGTAGCAGGATCATTCAGGTTCACTAGGAAGGAGATAAGCCCTCTTGATGCTATGGAGGGAGAAACCAAGGAATATGTGACCACTGATCTTTACGACGACTCCTTTGAGGGAAATGTTGATATCACAGGTTCTGGTGATAAGGTTACATTTGAAATCAATCTACAGGGTACAAGAATTGGTTCATCCAAGCTTCAGTATCACTCAATAGACCCATCTGGAAAAGAGTTCTGGGGTGATAATCCCACAATTACAGACAAATCAGGCGAAATATCTACGACAGGTAAATATACCTTCACAGTTCAAAAATAACGTAAAAAATGCTCCGACGGCTTTCAATTAAGCCTTCGGAGCATCTTTATTATGGTGCGGGAAAGAGGACTTGAACCCCCACGTCGTTGACACTAGATCCTAAGTCTAGCGCGTCTGCCAATTCCGCCATTCCCGCAGGTGGTGGTTCATCAGGGACTCGAACCCTGGACACCCTGATTAAGAGTCAGGTGCTCTACCAACTGAGCTAATGAACCATGATTAAAATGGTGATCCATCCGCGACTCGAACGCGGGACACCCTGATTAAAAGTCAGGTGCTCTACCGACTGAGCTAATGGATCAGGTAAATGGGGTGGATAATGGGACTCGAACCCACGACCTCCAGAGCCACAATCTGGCGCCCTAACCAGCTAGGCCATATCCACCATGTAATTTTGGAGCGGGTGAAGGGAATCGAACCCTCGCACTTGGCTTGGGAAGCCAGTGCTCTACCACTGAGCTACACCCGCAACAATAAAACCTTTGCTGCCGATCCCAATTTACTGCCGCACTCCCAGCACTTTTTGTGCTGACTTATATGATTATAGCAGGGTTGATTTATGATGTCAATATGACCTTTGTGGTTCATTGGAAATTTTCATCCTCAAGAAATGAGAGCTGGTGAAGGTTTTTATCCATCAGATTGCTTAGAGATATTCCAAGGAGTCTCAAGCTTTTATCCCATTCCATTTCATCGAATAGTGTCCTGGAAAGCTCATAAATCTCATCCTTGTCGCTTATGTACCTATGATAGGTCCTTGATTTTGTATGGCTTTCAAAATCCTCATCCTTGATCTTTACCGTAAGCGTGCGGCCATGGAGATTTCTTTTAATAAGATCATCCTCAAGCTCCTTCGCATAATCCATCAGGAATTTATCCAGAAGCTTTTTATCCCTTGTAGGTCTGAAGGTCCTCTCTACGCCTATGGACTTTCTCTCTCTTGTGGTCTCAATTTCTCTTGGATCGATCCCTCTTATCCTGTCGTATATCTCCTTGCCCCATTTGCCAAAGAAATCGACCAGAAAATCCTCGCTTAGCCCATACAAATCTTCTATTGTGTATATTCCTATGTCTTCAAGCTTCTTTCTTGATTTTGCACCGATCCCATAGACCTTGCCAACAGACAATGGGAAGAGGATCTGTGGCATCATATCCTTTGTTATCTTCATGAAGCCGTTTGGTTTGTTCCAATCCGAAGCAAGCTTTGCAAGGAATTTATTGTATGATACACCAACTGATAATGTCAGACCGGTTTCCTCCATCACCCGCTCCTTGATCATATTAGCCAGCTCCTCAGGCTTCATTTCGATTCCGGAGATGTCCATATATGCCTCATCGATCGACAGAGGCTCTATTCTTGGTGTGATCTCTCTAAGTAGTGAGAATACCTTCCTTGATATCTCTTGATATCTGCTCATTCTGCCAGGCAGATATATTCCATGGGGGCATCTTTCTCGTGCCATAAAAATCGGCATTGCCGAGTGGATTCCATATTTCCTCGCCTCGTAATTGCAGGTTGTTACGATACCTCTCTGGCTTCTGCCTCCAACTATAACTGGTTTTCCTCTCAGCGAAGGGTTATCCACCTCTTCAACTGATGCAAAGAATGCATCCATATCAAGGTGTAAAAAATCAAGTGGTGAATCCATCTGTTATCCCTGCCTCATATAGCATATCTTTGCTTCTATCTTTGTTCCTATCTCCAGGACTCCGTAGCTGCCTGTGGTAAGCCCGCCTCTGGGCAGAGAAGGACTTCCCGGATTCATCATTATTAGATTCTCGTCGATCCTTCTCATCGGTATGTGAGTGTGTCCGAAAAGCACAACATTTGCACCCGATTCGAGGGCATGATAGTAAAGTCTGTTAAGGTCATTTTTCACATTATACTTATGTCCGTGGGTCAGTAGGATTTTTTTCCCCTCAACAGTTATGTGCTGCTCTCTAGGATAATTGGTTTGCCAATCTCCATTCCCAGCTATAATGTGCGATGGTATTTTAAGCATTTCCTTGATCCTTTCGCCGTCGGAAGCAAAGTCTCCGAGGAATACAAGCATATTGAATTCCTTTTCCTCCTTAAGCTTTGAAAGTATTCTCTGAACATGGCTGTGTGTATCGCTAACGACAAGTATTCTCATTTTCCTCACCCAATAATCTTACCAATACTTCCTTTAGGCCGTCTATTGCCCTTCTTCTATGACTGATGGAATTCTTTACTTCGTATGGCATCTCAGCGAAGCTTTTATGGTAGCCCTCAGGAACAAAGAGCGGGTCATACCCGAAACCGTTTACACCCTTTTCTTCCTCCAGAAGGCTGCCTCTGCAAATACCTTCCATTACATATTCATTGCCTTTTTCATCGATAAGAGCTATTACTGAGCGGAACGCTGCAGTTCTATCCTTATCTTTAAGATTCCTCAGCAATGTCTCATTGTTTAGCTTGTCGTTACCATCCTCACCGCCATATCTGGACGAATAAACCCCTGGTTCACCATTCAGAGCATCTACGAATAGCCCCGAATCATCAGCCATGACCATGTAAGGAGTCAACTCTTTAAGCGCCCTCGCTTTTTTAAGGCTGTTAAACTCAAGAGTGTCTCCGTCTTCGACAACCTCGAGGTGTCCAAGCCCGGCTTCATCCTTGGATAGTATTTCTACCTGCAGATCCTTTAGTATCTCTCTTATTTCATTTACCTTATTCTTATTGCTGGTTGAAAGTACAAGCTTTCTCATGCTATGCCTCCTGGATAAGTGCTGTGATCTCAGTTCCCAGAATCTCTTTTTGAAGGGCAATAAGCTCCCTGTTTCCCTTTTCCGCCAGATCCAGAAGCTGATCGAGCTGAGCTCTTGTATAAATTGCTCCCTCTGCAGTACCCTGTACCTCGACGAAGCTTCCTTCATCACCCATGACCACATTCATGTCGACCAGTGCAACATGGTCTTCCTCATAGCATAGGTCCAGTATAGGCCCCTCCTCCGATATTCCAACGCTTATTGCTGATAGAAATCCTGTTATGGGAAACTTATGGAGAAGCTTTTCTTCCCTCAGCTTGCATACAGCATCTACTAGTGCTATGTAAGCTCCGGTGATCGATGCTGTCCTTGTACCTCCATCGGCCTGAATTACGTCACAGTCGATCCAGATAGTCCTTTCACCCAGCTTCGACATATCCACCACCGATCTTAATGACCTTCCGATCAGCCTCTGGATCTCCTGGTTTCTTCCGTCTATCCTGCCCTTTGTCGAGTCCCTTATTTTTCTTTGCATAGTGCTTCCTGGCAGCATTGAGTATTCGGAGGTTACCCATCCCTGTCCTGTTCCTTTAAGGAATGGGGGCACTTTTTCCTCGACCATGGCTGTACAGATCACCTTAGTGTTCCCCATCTCTATCAATACAGACCCATATGGATGCAATAGGTAGTCTCTGGTAATTTTTACGGGTCTCAGTTGATCGTTGCTTCTGTTGTCTATTCTCATTTATTTTCTCTCCTTAGATAGATTGATATCTACATTCTATCAAAAATTTGACCTCTTATGTTAAAAGACACCAAAAAACCCCTCGTGGGGGTTTGTTATTTCTTCATAGGTGCAAAATATCCGCCTCTGACAGGTGTTATATTGTTTATGGTTATGAAGGCATTATTGTCTACTGAATCCACCACTGATTTCAGCTTTTGCATATCCTTCCTGTTTAGGACGACGTTCAGGATCTCTCTTGGCCCCTCGATACCCTGGGCTTCCAGTATCGTCACACCAAAGCCGTTACATCTCAATGCATCTACCAGATCGCTTTCGCTGGAGCTTTTCAAAATTATCTGAGCAGAAAGGTTACCCATTGCTATCTTGTTTTCAATCGTTATTCCGACGAAGTTACCTGCAGCAAAGCCCGCGCAGTAAGCCAATAAATTAAGTGGATTATCAAGTGAGCTTACGACCTTGCCAAGTGCGGTAACGTATATTCCTACCTCAAAAAAACCTATGGCAGCAGCCTGCAGTCTTCTGCCCTGGACCACCATGAGAGTCCTTGTGGTTGCCATGGATACGTCAACGACCCTTGCCATAAATATGAGCGCATAACCTAAAAGTGCCTCCATATACTATCTCCTTTCAATATATACAAGGGAAGGCTAGCCTTCCCTTGTATCAATATTCTTATTTTAATATAATCTATCACTTCAATTTAGTCCATACCGGCATTAGTATAACTGAAAATATTGTGCTATCCCTTCAGTAATTCCCTGAACAACCCTCATTTGATAAGCAGGGTCTCTAACCAGAGCTTCATCCTGTGGATTTGACAGATAACCTATCTCTATCAGGATAGCAGGCATGATGGTCTCTCTAAGGACTACAAGCTCAGGCCGCTTGATGACTCCTCTACCAGGAATTCCAGTATTTCTGATTATGCTTGAATAGACGGTATCGGCAAATGGATATTGGTCCTCAAGCTTGAATTCACTTGACGTAGCAGGGCAATATAACACCTCAAGGCCTGTTATGCTGCTTTTGATGTTTGAATTTGCATGCATACTTATGAAGATGTCTGCGTTAAGACTATTGGCTATTCTGGCCCTGTCATAAAGATCAACGAATAAATCCTCATTTCTTGTAAGGATCACGTTGTATCCCTGAGCCTCAAGTACCTCTTCAAGCTGAAGTGCCATTGAAAGGTTTACTGCCTTCTCCTGATATCCGGTGATAGAAATTGCACCAGGGTCTTTTCCGCCGTGGCCTGCATCTATTACGATTGTTCTTGCATTTGGATCGATATTCTCATTCCTTGCTGCAAGAAGCTCAAGCGAATAATCTCTTTCCCGGGATAAAAGCTCAATATTTACACTTCTTCTGAAGCCTACGGTGATTTCAGTCGTGGATCTCCCCCTTGAAACCTCAACCTGATTAACCAGGTTGTCCTTAATCACGAAACTCCCCTCCGGAAGATTGGTTGAATCTGAAGGAATTTTAATAAATAGCTCTTTTCTTACCTCATCATACTCGAAATCGGCCTCAACTCTCTCCATATGTCTGAACAGAAGCTTTGCTTCCCTACCCAAGTTTTCATAGGAGAAATCCTCCCATATGTTCTCCTCAGGGTATATCCGCAGACCCTCCTCAGTTGGAACTATGAGAACCTTTGGATTGTCTACTCCATCCTTTATATCGAGAACCACCCTTACTATCCTGTCGTTGGAGCTGTAGTTTTTATCAGCTACAAATTGGGAGGCTCTAACCTGCTTTATTATTCCCAGACTGTAATCAAAGGTCTGGTATTGCTCGCCATAAAGTGTTGCGTCCATGATATCTATTACTGTTCTGGTCGGGTTTGTTAATTCTATGACATTGTACTCCGGTATCGTCACTCCCTCAACGAGTATGAAATCCCTGTTGTCCTCTTCATCCTGGTATATCCCTGTGATCTGATTATCGTCAAATGCAATGACTGAGGATTTCCCATCCTCTGATGCCACAAAGCTGAACTCAGCATTTTCACTAAGGGTAAGCACCAGTCTCGTGGTGTAGGGATTCGGGGGGATAGTAAACTGAGAGTATTGAACTCTTTGTATCAGATCTTCCTCCAGAGAAAAGTCTCCAGGAGCATCAACCTTCCCCGGAACATTAAGCCTTGCATCCTTAAAATCCAGCACCAGTTTGCCTGATCCTTCAAGATACATAGAATCATATTGCAGGGGCTTATCGCTTGTGATTTTTATCCTATACTTTCCAGTACTTCCTTTTACAGCTGATATTGCTGTAATTGTTGAAGTTCCAGCTGTTTGAGGAGCCTCCGTCTTTGGAGAATCTATTGTGGCGGTATAGCTGCTTGGATCCCAGTTCACATTATATCCAAGAACCTGGGATACGAATCTCACAGGAACCATTGTCCTTGAGTCGTTGTTCATAGCGGTGAAGGTCACAAGCTTTGGAATTGAACCCTGATCAAGCTGCATAGATTGCCCATTGACCAGCACCTTATCGCTGTTTATACTCATGCTCACTACTGCCGAGTTATGTACAACCGTGGCAGTTTGGGTTGCATTATCCCATCCGATCTGTGCTCCCAGACTCTCCATGAACCTTATGGGAACAAGAGTCCTGTCGCCCATTATTACAGGCGGGACCACAGTAGAGAGGCTGCTTCCATCAAGCATTAAAGAAACCCTTGGAACCTTCATGGACTTGCCGTCCACCTTAACGTCCACCTGAGGTATATTCGAGCTTCCAAAGGATATATTAAAGGATGCTATTATAATCATTAGTAGTATAAGTAAAATCAAGCTACGCTTCATAAGCCCCTCCTTTCAAAACATGCTGTGTCCTGTTAGCATATTTATATCAAAATATTACCGCCCTTTCAACGAAAGGGCGGATAATGTAACCATAATGTAATATGTGAAATTATAGCTGAAGAGCTCTGTAAAGCTCATCGCTTCCAGGAGGTGGTATTGGTACCTTCCTGTCTCCTGTTACTGATTCGATACCTCTGTGGGTGATCTCTCCAACAATAGTTGCCTTTACCCCATTATTATCAAGGTCTCTTAAAAGAGCATCCGCATTCCTTTCGGGGACTACCATTATCATGCTTCCGCTGGATATAAGCTTTCTGGGATCTATGTCGAGTATATGGCAAATCTTTTTCGTTACGTCTTTTATTGGAAGCTTTTCCTCATAAAGAGTCACGCCCTTACCAGTCGCTTCACCTGTCTCCCAGATAGCTCCGTAAATGCCGCCCTCCGTCACATCATGCATATAAAGCACTCCATGGTTTCTTCCTAAAAGTCCTTCTTTTACAACGCTTAGATGCTGCGAAAGATCTTTTGCCTCATTTAACTCCTCCTGAGTCAAATGCTCTTTAAGCCTTGCTTCCAGCTCTGATGCCAGGATGTGGGTCCCTTCGAGCCCGATCCATTTGGTAAGTACGACCTTATCTCCGGAGCTTATACCCTGATAACCCTTGAAGTGCTCCCTTTTCATCCTTGCAATTACGGTTGAGCTTAACACTATCCTTGTGACTGCGTCGGTCACCTCCGTGTGTCCTCCGATTATCTCGACTCTTGCTTCTCCCGCTGCTCTTCCTGCATCCTTCATGATCAGTTCAAGCTCCTCCTCAGTTGTCCCCGGAGGGCATAAAATGGTCAGAAGTATACCAACAGGCTCTGCTCCTCTTGTAGCTGCGTCATTACAGGATACGTGAATTGCAAGAGCTCCAAGTCCCTTTGTTGCACCTGTGATAGGATCTGTGCTGACTACACACAGCTCTCCCCCCAGGTCCATAACACCTGTGTCTTCGCCTATACCGGGGCGTGCGAGCACTTCATCTCTCTTATATGTAATATTGCTGAAAACAAGCTTTTCTAGAAGCTCATTGGGTACTTTACCAATTTCCAATTCCATCAACCTCCTAAAATATATCCTACCAGATTGAAGGACATAAGAAAACCCCCTAACCATAGGTCAGGGGGCAGGTAAACATTTATTTAGCTGTTGAATACCTCAAGGTCCATTGCATTTTCACTTTTTGCAATGATCGATGTACAAACTGCATCGCCAGTTACATTTATGGAAGTCCTTCCCATATCTACAAGTCTGTCGATGCCCATTATGAGTCCAAGCCCCTCAAGAGGAAGACCTACTGATTGGAGCACCATAGAGAGCATTATTGCACCTGCTCCAGGAACTCCTGCTGTACCAATGGATGCCAAGGTTGCTGTGAGTACTATAGTCAGCATCATTGGCAAAGTCATTTCGATACCGTACGCCTGAGCGATGAACAATGAAGCAATACCTTGCATCATAGCAGTACCATCCATGTTTATAGTAGCTCCCAATGGTATCGTAAAGGATGATATATCCTTTGAAATTCCAAGTTTCTTCTCACAGATATCAAGAGAAAATGGGATTGTTGCTCCACTGCTAGCGGTTGAGAAGGCAACAAACATAGCAGGAGAGAATTTCTTGTAGAATTTCCTCAAGCTTAGGTTTGCAAATACCTTGAACAGGGAACCGTATACTACAGTTGCCTGGATAAGTAGTGCAAGGTAAACCAAGCCCACATATTTCATTAAAGGTAAAAGTGCTGTGTAGCCGAGGGTTGCAAAGGTCTTTGCTATTAGCCCAAAAACTCCAATGGGAGCAAACAGCATGACTATTTCAACAAGCTTCATTATTAGGTCATTAAGCTTTTGGAAAAATGAAGCAAGATATTGACCCTTTTCTCCAAGCAATGATAAACCAATGCCTGTAAACAAAGCAAAGACAATAATTTGAAGCATGTTTCCGCTTGCCATCGCCCCGACAACATTATTAGGTATCATCTCGTATAGGACCTGAACCAATGGTATCTTTTGATTGATTGTGACATCAACAGTCTGGATCGCTCCCATATCAAGGCCTACTCCAGGTTTGAAGAATACTCCCAAAACTAATGAAATAATAATTGCAACTGCAGTTGTAGACATATAAAATACTATGGTTTTTGAACCTACTCTTCCAAGCTTCTTAACATCACCCATGTTGGCAGCCCCATTGACAAGTGATACAAATACCAAAGGCACTACCAACATCATGATACCTCTAAGGAATACTTGGCCTAAGAATTGAAATAATCCGTTGATAAGTATTGTGTCCTTTAGGGTTCCTGCAGGCAGATTGTACACTAAAATACCTGTAACCAGTCCGACACCAAGAGCGATAAGGACCTTTGTTGTTAGACCAATTTTTCTTTTTTCCATATGATTCGCCTCCTTTTATTAGTTTGAGAGCTTTTCCAATTGCTCTTTACTTGATTATAACTGTACCGATAGATAACTGTCAATTAAATAGAAACAAGACAGAGCCGCCGGCTCTGTCTTGTAATTACCTGTTCTTAAGCTTTTCACTGAGGATAGCACTTACCAATTGTGGATTGGCCTTGCCCTTTGTCTCCTTCATTATCTGTCCCATTAAAAAGCCTACAGCTCTGTCTTTACCGTTTTTATAGTCATCAATGGACTGAGGATTGGCATCAAGGATCTTATCCACAGCTTCAGCAAGGGCACCCTCGTCGCTTATCTGTATAAGGCCTTGCTCAGTAACTATGGTCTCAGGAGATTTTCCTGTTTCGAACATATCCCTAAGAACCTTTTTCCCTGTATTGTTGTTTATTTTGCCATCTCTTACGAGGATCAACAGCTCTGCAAGGTCTTTTGAGGAAATCTGGAGCTCCTGTATCTCCTTCTCCTCCTCTTTTAGTCTTCTCAGTACATCGCCCATCATCCAGTTGGCAACAAGCTTGCTGTCGTCCACATGCTTAACGGTCTCCTCAAAGAAGTCTGCCAGCTCCCTGGATTGTGTCAGTACTGAAGCGTCGTAGTCGCTTAAACCATAATCACTGATGAATCTGACCTTCTTTGCATGCGGAAGCTCAGGCATTGCAGCCTTTATTTCCTCAAGCCAGTTTCTGTCCACCATTAGCGGAGGAAGGTCTCCGTCGTAGCAGAACCTGTAGTCCTCAGCGGTATACTTCCTTCTCATAAGTATGGTCTCGCCTGCCACCTCGTCCCAGCGTCTTGTTTCCCTGTCTGTATTCTCTCCCTTTTCCAGGAGCTCTATATGCCTTTTTTCTTCAAATTCAATGGTCTTTACCACTGACTTGAAGGAGTTAAGATTCTTGATCTCAGTAATTTTTGATTTTATTCCTCTTTCGTCGTCGATGACATTTATGTTTACGTCGCAGCGGAGTGATCCTTCCTCCATCCTTACGTCAGAGATCCCTACATACTTGATGGTGGACCTGAGTTTATCCAAAAACAACCTTGCTTCCTCAGCTGATGAAATGTCAGGCTTTGATACGATCTCGATCAAAGGGACTCCGCAGCGGTTGAAGTCGAGAAGAGTTGTTCCGTCATCGTTGTGGATCTGCTTTCCAGTATCCTCCTCGATGTGGATCCTTTCAAGGTTTATCCTTTTCGGACCTTCGGGAAGATCTATCTCGAGATAGCCGCCTTCACACAACGGCAGGTCAGACTGCGATATCTGGTATCCTTTTACAAGATCCGGGTAGAAATAATTCTTTCTGTCCATCCTCACTACCTCGGCGATCTCCGAGTTGAAGGCAAGACCTGCCTTGATGCCAAACTCAAGACACTCCTTGTCTATTACAGGCAATGCTCCGGGCAATCCAAGACAAACTGGACAGACGTGAGTATTGACCTCTCCGCCGAATTCATTTTTGCAATTGCAGTATATCTTCTTTTTGGTCATCAGCTCAACGTGGATCTCAAGACCAATTAGTGTTCTCCAGCCCATTATTTCACCGCCCTTTCATAGCCAAGTCCTGCTTTAATTACAGTCTCCTCGCCAAAGCGCTTGCCTGTTATCTGCATCCCTACCGGAAGTCCGTCCACATCTCCCATGGGTACGCACATGGACACCAGTCCAGCAAGGTTGATTGGTACTGTGAACAGGTCGGACATATACATTTCCACAGGTGAATTTACAAGCGAGTTCAGTTTGAATGGCAGGATCGGCGATGCCAGTGAAAGTATTACGTCATATTTCTCATAGGTCTTCTCGTAGTCCTGCTTGATCAAAGTTCTGACCTTCAAAGCCTTTTTGTAGTGCTCCTCCTGGTAACCGGCACTAAGTGCATAAGTACCCATCATGATCCTTCTCTTTGCCTCTTCTCCAAAGCCCTCTGTCCTGGATCTTGTGTATAGCTCATCAAGGGTCTCGTAATCGTCTGTCCTGTGACCATACCTGATCCCATCGAATCTTGAAAGGTTTGTGCTTACCTCTGATGTGGATATTATATAGTAGGTTTCAAGGGCGTACTTCAAGTATGGAAGAGATACATAATCAATTTTTGCTCCGGCATTCTCAAAAACCTTGACTGCATCGTCATAAAGCCTTTGGATACCCTCAAAATTGCTGAATTTAAGGTCTCTGTACTCTATGGGAAGAGCTACCTTAAGTCCCTTAAGGAAGTCCTCATCCTCAAGCGAAAACTCTATCCCAGATCTCTTTGACGAAGTGGCATCCAGAGGATCAAAACCTGCAATAGCCTTAAGCAGCAGATATGCATCGCTTACGTCCCTGCCGAAGGTCCCAACCTGATCTAGGGAGTTGGACATGGGAACTACTCCATAGCGGGATACCATCCCATAGGTTGGCTTTATCCCAACTACTCCACAGTAGCTGGCAGGCTGTCTTACTGAGCCTCCCGTGTCGCTTCCCAGAGCAAGTGCCGCTTCTCCTGAGGCGACAGCTGCAGCCGATCCACCGGAGCTTCCTCCCGGGACCACCTCAAGATTCCTTGGATTTCTTGTTATGCCGAAATAGGAGGTTTCAGTTGAACCACCCATGGCAAACTCATCCATGTTGGTCTTTCCTATTACTATTCCGTCTTCGTTTAGTATCCTTCTGATAACTGTTGCATCAAAGGGGGGAACAAAATCCTCAAGCATTTTCGAACCGCATGTGGTTCTTAGATCCTTAGTCATTATATTGTCCTTGATCCCTATTGGTATCCCTGCAAGAAGACCTGTCTCCTGGCTATTCTTAATCTTCCTGTCAACATTTCTGGCTATTTGGATAGCAGCCTCACCATTTACTGTAATGAATGCATTTAAATCCTTATCCATTGCTTCTATTTTATCCAGGTGGGCTTTTACAAGCTCCTCAGAGGAAACCTCCCCTTTTTCCAAGAGCTTCTTCATCTCCCACGCACTAAGTCGCGTAAGTTCCATCATATCCCCCCTATTCCACTACCTTGAGTATTTTGAAGTATCCGTACTGTGTCTCGTGGGCATTCTTTAAGACCTCTTCTCTTGTCAAGGTTTGGCTCTCTCCATTTTCCTTCATAAAACCGTCCTCGTCGTTTATGCCGAAGGTTGGCTCTACATTCTCGGTGTCTACCTCCTTGATCTTCTGAACGAAGCCGATGACCTGATCAAATTTTTCAGTAAAACCATCCAACTCCTCATCACTGAAACTTAGCTTTGCGATGCTTGAGATGTGGACTACCTGATCCTTTGTTATCATTGAACTCTCTCCTTCCCTATACAGGATATCTATCGAATATTTCCTTAAGCTCCTTTTCCTCCATTAAAGGGATCCCAAGCTCTCTGGCTTTATCAAGCTTGCTTCCTGCCTCTGCTCCTACTATGACCACATTAGTCTTTTTGCTTACGGAGCCTGAGACAACACCTCCCATTTTCTCAATCCTATCCTTAATTTCTCCACGTGTCAATCCTTCTATGGTTCCCGTAATGACTACAGAACTGCCTTTGAAGGGGTTGTCTGAGACGTCCTTCTCCTCATAAACAGGAGAAACTCCCTCTGAGAGAAGCTTGTCGATCGCCTGGGATATCCTTTCATCGTGGAAGAATTCCAGTATGCTCCTTGCCACTGTCTCTCCAATGTCGGGTATCAGGATCAGCTCATCGTAGACTGAACCCCTAAGAGCCTCGAGGCTCTTGTATGTGTCCGCAAGATCCTTTGCCGTTTTGCTACCTACATTGGAGATGCCAAGCGCGTAGATAAACGCCTGCAGGGTTGGTCTTTTACTGTTTTCTATGGCCTTTAGGAAATTGCTTGTCTTCTTTTCCTTAAAGCCCTCAAGGTTTATTATGTCCTCGTACTTAAGCTCATATATCTCAGGAAGATCCTTTATATCCAGCTGCTCCACAAATAGCTCTGCTGTCTTTTCGCTGAAGCCCTCTATATTCATCGCATCCCTGCTGGCGAAATGCACCAGCCTTGACACCAGCTGCGGCTTGCAGGATAGTGTATTAGGGCAGAATATGTGTACTCCGTTTTGTATAAGCTCGCTTCCGCAGGATGGACAGTGGGTTGGTTTTTCGATCTCGTATGTCTCCACGCCATCTTCCTCGATGCTGCCAAGTATCTCGGGGATAACGTCGTTTGACCTTCTTATCAGCACTCTGCCGTTTAGCCTGACCTTTTTCCGAAGTATGTCGTCATAATTGTTCAATGTCGCCCTTTGAACTGTAACTCCTCCAATATCCACAGGCTCCAGAATAGCCGAGGGAGTTACCTTTGCGGTCCTTCCCACATTCCACTGGACTCCAATTACCCTTGTGGTTGTCTCCTCTGCCTCGAACTTGAAGGCTATTGCCCATCTTGGGAATTTGCTTGTGTATCCTAAGACCTCTCTTGTCTCCATGTGGTTTATCTTTATGACCATTCCATCAGTAAGGATATCCAGCTTCGAACGTTCGACGCTTCTTACCCTGATCTCTTCTATGACATCATCTATGTTTGAATACTTTTTTATATATGGAAATACAGGAAGTCTGTTATCCTTGAGAAATTCCACCATCTCCATGTGAGTCTGGAAGACCTTACCTTCGATATATCCCGCGTTGTAGAAGTAGGCTGAAAGCTTTCTTTTCTCAGTAAGTCTTGGATCCAAATTCCTCAAGGCACCTGCCGCAGCATTCCTGGCATTCTTAAGCGGCTCTTCTGCCGTCAGATTATATTCCTCAAGCACTGACAGAGGCATCACACCCTCGCCCTGTATCTCGACTCTGCCCTTGAATGGTATCCTTAGTGGTATGGACCTGATGGTCTTAAGCTGAGGAAGTATAGCTTCTCCCTGTTCGCCTGTACCTCTGGTTGCGCCCTGTACAAGCTGACCATCCTCATAGGTGAGATTCACAGTCAGTCCGTCGAATTTTAGCTCAAGGACGTATTCAGGGCTTGGAAGCTTCTCATCGGCAGTCAGGTTGTAGTCTGCGATCGACTTTTCAAGCTTTATTGCCCAGGCTTTAAGCTCCTCCTCACTTTGGACCTTGTCAAGGCTCCAAAGCCTTCCCAGATGATTATGCTTTTTGAAGCCCTCCAAAAGCTCTCCCCCAACTCTTCTTGTGGGAGAATATTCCGGTTGATATCCAAGGCTTTTCTCAAGCTCAACCAACTGATCATAGAGCTTATCATATTCGGCATCGCTTACTTTGGGGTCATCAAGAGTATAGTAATAGTAATTCAGTTCATCGATTAGCTTGATAAGCTCCTCCAGCCTTTCCCTGTCGGTCATAATCTCCCTCCGTTCTCTAATCTACTATTGTAAGCGGTGCCATCGACTGCATCAGGAACTTGATGCCATTTTTGTCGAAGGCTATGGTAAGTTTGTTGTCGTCTTCCTTTTTCTCTATAGCTACGATCATTCCATCTCCGAATTTCTCGTGTTTGACCTTTGTTCCTATGTCTATCTTTTCGTTTGCGATAGGTCTTCTCTCAGGTATCCTTGGCATGATATTGTCCCTTAAATAATCCCTCTTGAGAATATCCTGGGCTCTTGACTGCTCAGGCTGCTGCATGATCCTCTTTCTTGCTTCACTGTATTCATGCTCAATGGTGTCCCCCATTTCCTCAAGGAAGGTTGACGGCATTGTGTAGCTCGTATTCCCATAGAGTGTCCTTTTTCTTGCACTGGTTATAAACAGCTGCTCTGCTGCTCGGGTAACCGCAACATAGCATAGTCTTCTCTCCTCCTCGTGTTCCTCAGGTGATTCCTTCGCTCGTGACAGAGGAAACAGTCCCTCCTCCATCCCTACGAGGAAAACTATGGGAAATTCCAGTCCCTTGGCGCTGTGGACCGTCATTAGAGAAACCACGCTGGTTTCCTCCTTCGTCTTGTCCACGTCGGACAGTAATGCTATGGTCGCAAGAAAATCTTCAAGGGTCGCATTTGGATCCTTCTGCTCAAACAGGAGTGCAACAGAAAGGAAGTCCCTTATGTTGTCGATCCTGGTCCTTGCTTCTATGGTTCTCTCCTTCTCAAGCTCCTCTATATATCCTGTGGACTCCATTACCTCCTCCATGAAGTCCTTTATCCCCATTAGCTCCTTCTTGGCCATTAAAAGGGACATTGATTCAGCAAAGGGCTTCAATAATCCCCTTGCTCTGGAGGTTATCCCTGGAACCGAATCGCATTCCAGAACCACCGAATAGAGAGATTCTTCTTTCTCAAGTCCATAAGCCTCCAGCTTCTCGATGGTCGTATTGCCAATACCTCTCTTGGGAGTATTGATTATCCTTTTCAAGGCAATATTGTCGTTAGGGTTTTGTATGAACCTAAGGTAAGCGATTATGTCCTTGACCTCCTTACGGTCATAGAACTTTATGCCTCCAACCACCTTATAGGGAATCTCCTCTGCCATAAAGGCTTCCTCAAAGGGCCTTGACTGAACGTTGGTCCTGTAAAGGACAGCTATATCAGACAAGCTTGCTCCCCTGTAAATAAGCTGTTGGATCCTGGTTGCAACGAACTGCGCCTCTTCTTCCGAATACTCCAGCTCGATATGGGTAACTGGTGGCCCGCCCTTTTTATCTGTCCACAGGTTCTTGTCCTTCCTTTGTGTATTGTTTGCTATTACCTGATTTGCAGTCCTTAGGATAGCATCTGTGGATCTGTAATTTCTTTCAAGGAGAATAACCTCAGCTCCCGGAAAATCCTTTTCAAAATCGAGGATATTCGATATATCAGCATATCTCCAGGAGTATATCGCCTGGTCTGAATCTCCGACTACGCAAATGTTGTTGTGAAAACCCGACAGCATTTTTACGAACAGGTACTGGATCTTATTGGTGTCCTGGTACTCGTCCACGAAGATGTATCTGAATCTTTGCTGATACTGCTTGAGGATCCCAGGGTTTTGCCTTAATAGCTCCACTCCCTTTATCAGCAGGTCATCAAAATCAAGTGCATTGTAGAACTTAAGCTTTTTCTCATATAATGCGTAGACCTCACCTGCATTTCTCTCATAAAAGCTTCCATAATTCATGGTGATATATTCATCAGGAGGAACCATGAGATTCTTCTGCTCGCTTATTATCGCAAGCATTGAGTTTTCCTTGTAGGTCTCCTTGTCAAGATTTAGCTCCTTAAGGCACTCCTTCACCAGGGTTTTCTGATCGTCCCTATCGTATATTGTAAAGCTTCTTTCATAGCCTATATGGTCAATGTGACGTCTTAGCATCCTTACGCATATGGAGTGGAAGGTTCCCATCCACATCGCATCGACATCGACATCGATAAGGCTTGATACCCTTTCCTTCATCTCGCTTGCCGCCTTGTTTGTAAAGGTTATTGCAAGGATCTCATAAGGGGAAACTCCCTTATCAGCTATAAGGTATGCGATCTTGTGTGTAACAACCCTGGTTTTCCCAGAGCCTGCTCCTGCCATAATAAGTAAAGGTCCTTCAGTGTGAAGAACCGCTTGTCTCTGTCTTTCGTTCAAACCTTTAATGTAGTCCATTACTCACCATCCTAACTATCATCTAATGATAATTATATAGTATAGAAGCCTATATTTCCACAAAAATGCTTCACGCAAAGGTACCGGTACCTTTATAGGGAAATTCCCTAGTTGGGTACCGGTACCGATTAGTACAATTATAGACTTTTATATGGTTTGGTTCTGGTACCTGAACTGAATTAATGTCACAAGGATATTTATCGTGACAAAATGGACTAATCCAAATCAACAATTAATAATAAGGGTATATTATTTTTGTAATGATAAACTGAGAAAGGAGATAGCTATGAAAAGAATAATATCAGCCATTCTCGTATTAATGATCGTTTTTACAATATTTCCTGGATCAATCTACTGTTCTGCACCTGGAGTATGGGTTTTAGCAGATAAAACTTTTCGAGGATATTCAGGTGACGGAAGTCTTACTACTGAAGCATCGGATGGTTCTGTAGTAGAGACAATCATTTCAGGAGAAAACAAAATCATCGGCTCTGTGTCCTGGAGCAACATACCATCTTCCATACCTTCAGGACAAGCTTTTTCAATAACATTAACGGCCAGAATAGACGAGATGAAATGGGAGACTAAGAAAGCCTTCGGGTCGAGTATCAAGGCAAGTATTGATGGAGCGGAGGTTTCCCCGGGTTTTATGAGTTCATCAGGGTACTATCTTACTGACTTAAATGGTGAATATTCTGCTGAGGCTGTTGCCAGGGACAGTATAATAGAAATTGGGTCTGATACAATAACAGTATCAGGTTCACTGCGCGAGGGAAAGGATGGAGACAGGCTTGCAATTATTTTTACGACAAGCCTTAATGGTGGTGCGAAGTACATATATGAGTTTTCTGCAGACCCCAATCAACCGGTAACAGTTACACCTCCCATTGACATCATTCCGGATGTACCAATTGTTTTAGAGCCTGAAGTAAAGGAATACAATTTCCAGTTATCAGGAGTAGTGCTTGGATTAGAAGACAGACCTATGAGAAACATGAGAATAATCATTGATCCAAGTTTCGGAGAATCTTTTACAACTAAAACAGACTCAAATGGCTATTATTCCTATACTGGCAGGATCAAACCAATTGCTGGCACTGAATATTCTCTAAAGATGCAACTACAATTTGCTTACATGAATGAATCGCTTAATCCATCTGACGGCTGGATTTTCTATCTGAAGTCAAGTGTTGAGGATCCAATTAGGGTAGAAACAACCATGCAGATTTTACCGGAGCAGCTTGTAAACATTCCTGATACTGGTCTAGTTATTAATAAGGAAATAAAATTCTCACTACTTGATACAGATAATTGCATTAGTTACTCTGCACCCGGTTTAAAGGATACTTTCTATTCCCAATCACCTAAGGAACGTATCTATGGTTATACAAATGTATATGACGCATTGACAGATGCTCTCTATACAGGGATATCTGTTTTTAATGAGAGAGACACAATAGCCTCTGGTCTTCCTTTGATAGTAAATGTTGACGATACAAGTATTGATGCATTTTCGCACTTCGATCATAATAAGCCTACGGGGTACATCAATCTGAAGTATACTGACTCAACTTTAAGCGATACTACCCGTTCAGTTACATATCATGAATTTGGTCATTTTTTGGATTATTATTCTAATGGAAAGGTATTTAGGGGAGATATTAGCAGTAAATCTTCAATGTGGGACCCCTATCTTAGCCAATATAATGATTGGCATAACGGCTTTCTTAATTCGGACTCTTCTTTTGCAGTAGTTGAAGGTTATGCCACTTGGTATGCATCCATGGTCAGAAAATATGGGTTGTACCCAGCCGCAAATTATTATGTTGTACCAGGGATCACTAACCTGGGTTCAAAGGTGACTAAGGCTTGGCGAGATCAACTTGGAGAAGAATTTGCTATCGCTTCTTTTTACACTCGTCTTGAAAAAGGTTTTGGTCTGGACGATATGTGGAAAATAATGAAAATAGATAGAGAAAACTTCTATGAAACCTACAAGGAGATCTTAACAACTCCTTTAGGAATCACTCACAAGAGTAAAATACAAAACATCGCTTTTGGCTTGGGGCTGTTTTCACACCCGGTAGGCAACGGAGAATTAGATTCGTTCGAATATTTCATTGATTTAAACGAAAACGGATCTTTTGATCAAGGAAGCAGTGATGTACTTATGGATTTAATGTATGACGATAGAGGCAACAGGCTGAGTGGAGCGACTAAGGAAGCAATTCTTCAAGGCATAGGCAGAACCTCAGATAGCGTCAGACTCAGGGATGTTATCCCAACTACTTATCAATATGAAAATATGTACATCAGGGTCGATAAAGAAGTTGACTGGAATTATGTAAGGATTGCTATTTTTGCAGATAATGAGGAGCCTTATGCATATATAGCTGACATCACAGAAAATGGGATATATATACCGCTACCAATAGGCTATTCCGGTGGATATGTTGAAATATCGGTTCCTGGTGGTGCTTTTCTTTGGAGTGGCAATATTGATGAAATAATAGATCATTATTACAGAACTATTGGTACCAACAATCCAATTGCAACTATTTATTTGGATTCATCATCATTGCCTCCTCCTGGAGGTGTGGTTGAGCCTATAGAAGGAAATATCGAGGTAGACGGATATTATATTTTATTACCTTATACAGATTATTATCCTTCGTTAAACTCATTTAGAGAACAAAGTGAATTTGGAGTCCCTGAGTATTCTTTAGAATTTGATTCTCTTGGTTTTGAATCCTCAGAATTTAATACAGAGTATATCGATTTATTGTCGGATGAGGAAATGGATTTGAGCGAAGATCAAGGAGCACACTATATTGGTAAATCAGTCTCTCCAGTACTGATAATTGTACTTTCTGCTGGTGCTGTGCTTCTACTTGTCTTAGTCTTTATAGCAGGTAGAAAATCCGGGAAGAGATAATCTAATTGGTACCGGTACCTTTATAGGGAAATTCCCTAGTTGGGTACCGGTACCGATTAGTCATTTAAATAATTCCTCACTGTCTTAGCATCTATTCCTATCGTCTTTGCTATCTTCATCTGACTCAGGTTTGCCTCATTCTTTAAGATCAGGATCAACTCACCTAATAGATCGTGACTTTTTATAAGCAACCTATAGTCGTATATACCTTTGTTGTCGAAAAACTGTGCTATCAGTCGCTGGGTTTTCTTATCCCTAATTTCTTCCTGGTCTTCCTTCGTGTCCAGATAGATATCATCATCATACTGCTTATGAAAATCCTCAAACCTCTCCTTACTTCCTACCAGATCAATGATAAACTCCATTTGTATTGACTTTACATATTTAGGATTTGACTCGATGTATTCCCGGTAGCTGCTCCATCTATAGCTGATGGGATCTGGCTTTATACCAGCGTTAACGGGGTTGTTATGAATATATCTTGCAGCCTGCAATAGATAAGTTTCATCATCTATAGGCTCGCTCCTGAATCTGTCTTCAAAGGCATGACCTGTCCTGTTGTAAGTTGAATTATACCTCAGAGCATATTTTCTATTGAGCTTTCCGCTAAAGCTGCTTAATGCCTCAAAGCCGGATTTTACAATCAAGTGTATATGATTATTCATTACGCAATATACTGTGACCTCAACCGTTTCTTCCTCTGCAGCCTTTTGCATTAAATCAAGGAATATCTGCTTCATTTTATCACTAGCGAATATAAACTCCTTGTTGTTGCCCCGGTACATTACATGATAATATCCAGAATTACTCATTAGTCGTTTAGGTCTTGGCATTTGAACACCTCCAACCCAATGATAACAAACAGAAGATTATAAATCAACGGTACCGGTACCTTTATGGGGAATTTCCCTAATTAGGTACCGGTACCGATTGTTTAAATAGCATTTGATTTTCTCTTCCATCCATTTGCTGATAATCCCATAAGCAAATATACTATCGAGCCTGCTATCCCTGCTAGTATCGGAGCTTCCACCCATCCTGCCTTTATTACAAAGACGAGAAGGACATTTGATACAAAACCTACCAGCATTGAAGCCAGACATGCCTTGAGATCAGCCACTACAATTGTTCTCATTATTATAGGCCCAACAAACATCGATATCAGTCCACCTGTGCCTATGTAGGCTATCTGGTTCAGCATACCCTGAGGTGCGAAGAATGTAAGGAACAATCCCATGAATGCCACAAGTCCAACTACCAATCTGTTTAGCTTATCGCTTCCGCCTGGGTGCTTCTTGGCCAGTGATACGTACATGTCATAGGACAGAGCAGATGCCAGAGCCTGAAGGATCGAGCTTATTGTTGAAAGCATTGCGAAAAGTATGAATAAGGTTATGATTCCACCAACAGCAGGCGACAGGTAGGTGTTAAGGAATACAGGCATTGCACTGTCAGGATTGACGAGCCCAGGGTTTTTCAGGTACATATACATGCCTACAAAAGGTATCAGGCTTAGTATTATGCCCATTGGAGCCATATATAAGGCAAGCTTGTGTATCTTTATATCCTCCTTAAGCGAAAGGAACCTTACAGACATATACGGCAGAGTGGTTGTAAAGAGCAGTGCATAAACGAATACGAGATACACACTGAATTTTGAGTTTCCATATGGTGCGGAGCTGGTTGGATTAATAAGCTCCTGATTTATAGTCCCCAATGTCTTGACCATTTCTGCAAGGGATATGTCCTTTAGAATAACTCCAAAAACTATTACTGCAGCAATCAGCATCCCGATGCACATGATTGTATCAGTCAAGGCAACTGCAAGGAGCCCGCCCTGCATGGTAAAAATGGCTACCACGATCATAAGCAGCATTGATGCGTAAATCTCCGGGATCTGGAGCCACTCGGAGGCAACAAGCCCTACAGCCCTTATCTGCCCAATCATATACACCGAAAGAAAGATAAATGTGGCAAGCCCTGCGAAAAAGTGTACGGTTCTTTGCTGATTATCGGTTCCAGCGTGACTCTTGGCAAGGTACTCCGGAACAGTAAGTCCACCGCTTTTTTCAGCCTGCTTTCTCATAAAGCCTGCAAAGAAAAGAGTTCCAAAAACTATTGCCGGTGCGAAAAAGAAATTTGCCAGAACTTCGATCGCACCGAAGGCATATGCCGTTCCAGGCGACCCGATAAATCCCCATCCGCTATAGCCTGTGGCCATTAATGTACCTGCAGCGACAAATTCTCCTATCTGCTTTCCTCCAAGGAGAAATCCTTCTCCCTCCGAAACGGCCTGCTTTTTTATTTTATTGTTTGACCAGACTCCAACTCCTATCATACAGGCTGAAGCCACTATCATCACGATCCAGTTAAATGTCACTCATATCACCTCTTCTGAATATGGAGCCCTCCTGATATAAGTAAACGAAAACGGGAACTGCCATTAAAATTATACATCCGATAATAAATGTGTTTATTGCCCATGATTCAGTCATAATATCCTCCCTTCTTATGTGGATTTCTTTGAGCCGGAGGAGCCTCCGGCTCTTTGTTCTTATTTTTCTACAAATTTTACCAGTGTTGGATCATCTTCAATTTGGTTTGGGAAATAATCGAGACAATCTCCTTCTCTGTAAACATCAGCTGTTGCGCAGTGGAGTCCTCCTCCAAATGCATATGCATCTCTAAATGGTACCGGGATGACGTTCATTCCAAGCTTATCCATCTGCTCCTGCTGAGCCTTCTCACTCTCCTCAACTATTACAGTTTTATGGTCGATTACAAGGCAGTTCATCGAAAGCCATACGCTTGAGTAGCAGAGCGGTGGAGAGGTTTTGTGCGCAGGTGCTGCAGCTTCAACAATTTCCCAGTCATTTGCCTCAAATATCTTTCTTTGCTCCTTAGGCAGCTTTCTCTGTGGATTGTTCAGGATCAAGCCCGGCTTAAGAGGAACAAAGGTGGCATCGATGTGTATAGGGTAAGGGTCTCCAGGGAAGTTGACTGCATGTACTCTCATGTCAGGGTACATTCTTCTGAGCCACTCCATTCCTTTTCGATTTGTAGTTAGCCCGTGCTGGACGAACAGGTCCTTTCCAAGTCTCATTACATCCGCCGCATCAAACAGGATTTCATGCTCGGTTGTTACCATATGCAGCTTTGCTGTTCTCTCAAGCAATACTTCCTCTGTTATATCGCCATCATAATAATGCATGTCGTAGGTCTTGTCGCCCAACTCAGGTCTTGGTGCATAGAACCATTTGAATTCAGGATCCTTGGCAAAGTATTCTCTGAGATTTTTCGAGTAGGCGTAGTGCTCAAAATATCTAGATCTAAATGACATCGGCGCGCAGATTATGTCGCTGCCGATCGTAAGAAGTACGTCTCTTGGAGGCATACATCCAAACATGCTCCCAGTCATGAAGTGAGGAGTCACTACTGCCTGATTCCACTGAAGGGCTTCCGGTCTGTCTACTTTTATCCCAAGACCCTCAAGGACCTTTACAAGATTGTCTAGCTGCGCATTAGCTTTTTCAACTGTATCCAGAGGTCTTGGTCCTGTCATACCTCTCATCGGACTGTCCAAGGGTACCTTTGCCTTTGATGCAGGTTCTGAAGGCGGAATACAGGTGTTGTCTGCTCTACCTACTATTACGTGCTTTAGCGGGTCAAAATCGTTCCATGAATTTACAATTTTCATCTTTTTCCTCCTATTTTTTGGTTAATATAAAAAACCCCGTTCCAAGGAATATTAATTCCTAGGAACGGGGTAAATCTCCGTGTTACCATCCTAATTCGCCAATATCTCGCAATATTGGCCTCATCAAGTACGTTATAAAACATATAAGATACTCTATCACTATAACGGGTGATCCCGTTGCAGCCTACTCAAATTTTCGGTGCAATGCTCTGAGGTCCTCTTCACCTTAATCCGCCTTGTCCCCTCACACCTGCCGGGACTCGCTGTAAAAGCATCCTAATGTTACTCTCCTCATCAACGCTTATTAATTAATCAAATTTGATTTTTTATGATTATATAACGTGCTAAATGATTTGTAAAGGGGTTTTAAAATATTTTTTGTTTTTTATTGAAATACATTACATTTTACAAATAGTGCCCGAGCGAATGGTCGCCTCGGGCACTGTAAAGGGGAAAATCGTTATTTGCCTATTTGCAGCTGTATGTCTTTGCTATTCTCATAAGCAGCTCTAATGGCAGCAATTATATCTCCATGTGAATCCTTAAGACTCATTGTTGCAGATGAAGTCACATCAGCCAGCATTGCCTTCTCGTCAGCAGTCAGTGCATCATACTTAGCCTTATCCTCCGGTTTGTCGGAGCCGTCCTTAAGTGGTCTTCCATTGAGATCTGAAGTATACTTAGCAAACCAAGCCTCAACCTCTTCAACTGTCTTTCCTATGAATACCTTCTCAAAGCCTGAGATCTGCTCTGTCCAGGTCTTTCCATTACCCATCACATAAGCCTCTCCACGCTCTCTCTTGGTCTTCCAGCCTTCGATCTCTGCAAAGAAGTTTTCTTCTGTATCAGCTGTCTTGCCGTCTACCTTCTCATCATGGTTCTCATCGTAGTTGTATCCGCCTTGTCCAGGATAGCCACTGAAATGAGGCATGCCGTCTCCATCATAGTTTGGAGTTGCAATTTCAAGCTGGTCTATATGGATATCAGCTATCTTTCCATCTGCATCGAACAAAGCTGTTACGAATACCTCGTTGATACTCCAAACCTGAACATCCTGATCATCCTTGCCAGGTCCTTTTCTCGGTGAGCTTACTACTCCAAAGCCAAATCCATTGGCTTCTTCTATTGTAAGTGGTTGTCTGTTTTCATATGCAAGCTTGATAGACTCGATTATATTTCCATGTCCGTCATTTAAGCTCATTGTTGCAGATGATGTTACATCAGCCAGCATTGCTTTTTCATCAGCAGTCAAAGCATCATATTTAGCCTTGTCCTCTGGTTTGTCAGACCCGTCCTTCAAAGGTCTGCCATTAAGGTCGGATGTATACTTAGTGAACCACTCTTCAACCTCTTCAACTGTCATGCCGATGAAAGTCTTTTCAAAACCTGAAATCTGCTCAGTCCAGGTCTTGCCGTTACCCATTACATAGCCTTCTCCACGCTCTCTTTTGGTCATCCAGCCTTCGATTTCAGCTATGAACTGCTCTTCAGTATCCGGTGTCTTGCTGTCTACCTTCTCATCATGATTCTCGTCATAGTTGTAGCCACCTTGTCCAGGGAATCCGCTTAAATGAGGCATTCCATCTCCATCATAGTTTGGAGTTGCTACTTCAAGCTGATCAATGTGAAGATCAAGGATTTTTCCGTCTCCATCAAATATCGCACTTGTGAATACCTGATTGAAGCTCCAAACCTGAACATCCTGATCATCTTTACCAGGCCCTTTTCTTCCAAGCTTGGATACCCCAAATCCCATATACGCTTCAGCTGCAGTGATATCGCCTGTCTCCTCAGGTACTTCAGCTACGGGTGCCGGATAAGCAACTGGATCCAGCGCATTGTTTACAGCGTAGATTATACCTTCACTCGTATATGTAGCACCTGATATTACGTCCACCTCGGTAGAGTTGGCTTCAACAATTTTCGCAGGGAGCTGCTCAAGAGCTGGTGTCCCTATGCCTTGGGTCTCTTTCTCTCCAACTACCTCTACGCTGATTATCTTGTCTCCTTCAACTACAACTGTAGCCTTGATCTCTCCACCAAAGCCTTCGCCAACTCCTGTAAGAGTCTTTTGCTCAGCTGGTGGTGCAGGCTCTTCCTTCGGAGCACATGCTGCCAGGCCTAAAACCATTGAAAAGCACAAAACCAATACCAACGCTTTTTTCAATATGCTCATCTCCTTATAATATTGTTAAAATATTGTTGTTAACTTAAAAACAATATATCACACCAAATTGACGCTTTCAATAGGTCTTATATTAAAAAATGTGCATTTCTCAATGTTATTGACATATGTCAAATTCAAATTTCGATATATCAATGCTTCTATCTGATAATTAGTCAAATTAATTTGTTAAATATAAAACCCTAAATACAAAGGTACCGGTACCTATGTAGGGAAATTTCCCTGGTTAGGTACCGGTACCGGTGGTTAAATGTCCAAAAGGTTTCGCTTGTAATGAGTATATAGCATTCTAAGATTGTCCATCTTTTGATAGATGGTTTTTTGAAGCTCAGATGCCAACTGATGGTTTTCTCTGTCCAGTGCTTCCTTGATCTGTGTGAACAGGCTCGTCTTGTTAAGGCTGTCCTTCATCAGCTCAAGTCTTAGGTCTCTTATGGCAAGCCAGTTGGAGATGTCAAGGTCGGATGCATTCGCAGGATCATGAAGGGCTCTAAAACCACGTATCTCCCTGATCATATCCGGTATGATCCTGTGTTCAATTTCTGTTGTCCACTTATTGAGGGCAGCTGCTTCGTAGCTCTCAATTATTGCATCCCTGAATACCTCACCCTTCTTTAACACCTTGAGCTTTTCGGGATAATTCTTGAAGGACATAAGGTTCTCATATACAGTGGATGGTACTTTCCCAAAGAATCTGTCTCTCTCATCATCTGTATAATCATCAAAGACGTTGTTTTCACTTCTGTATGCCCGTCCGGTCTCAAGGTATAAGCCTTTGTCCTCAGGTTTCTTAGACAGCTCTGAAAGAAGGCTGTCCTCATCCCTTTTATTACGGAACACATGGCTGATGCCATCCTCCATAGCCATAAGCATAGTCGCCATGCATAGGAAGGTGTTTGTATGAGGATTCGGGGCTCTCAGCTCAAACCTTGTGGCCATCGGGTTATTTGAGTCTCTTATGAGGCCTATCAGGATAGTTCTGTTCCTCGATGGGATCTCTACAGTCCTTCCAAGTGAAGTAACTATACAAATAGGCGCCTCAAAGCCCTTCTTCAATCTCTTAAAGGCTTCATTTGAGGATGTAATGAAAGGATTCATTATCTCATAATTCTTAAGAATCCCCATAAGAGAAGCATAGCCTATGGGACTCATAAAATGGTCCTTACTTTGTGGATAGAAAAGATTCACCCAGCTGCCATCCTTAAGCTCCGCAGCCACACCTATGTGGGTATGCTCGCCACTTCCAGCAACCCCAGGTATGGGCTTCGCCAGGAAGGTCACATCCATACCATTTCTTCTGAAGGTTTCCTTGACTATGGTTTTTACGAATAGCTCGTTATCACCAGCCTGCATTGCATTGGAATACTTCCAGTCGATCTCAAGCTGCTCCATTATACCGGAAAAAGATCCGTCATGCTGGAGTCTTGCCTTTACTCCACCAACCTCCTTGTGACCCATCTCAGGCTCAATCCCATAATTGCTCATTAGCTCGAGACTGGTTTCAAGTGCTGTTCTCACACTACCCCTAGTCTTTGCCCAATATTGCTCATTAAGCTCCTGAGAAGTTGATAGCTCTTCAATATCTCTTGGATCATTTGGAGACCTTACCCAAAATTCAAGCTCGGTGGCAGCTGTCACATGGACCTTTTTAAGCTGTTCTGGATCTACCCCATGAGCTTTTGCAAACTCAGAGTCTTCCTTTATCATTCCTTCTATACTAGCTTCAAAAAATTCCAGGGCATTTTTAAGTATATGCCTTGAATCTACAGGGATCCCGTCATGGAGCAAAAAGCATGGGATCTTAATCATGCCTGTGGGCCTTCCTGTATCCTTATGGAGGTTGTCATAGTTATAGTCTACGAACCAGTTGACGTCAATATCTGCCTTCATATCGATCTTGGCATTGTCGAGGCTTGCGATCCTTGGGAGATATACTGATGACCCGTCTGTCTGAACGGCTATGCCGACGAGAAACTGGTCGAGATCATCGAGGAACAACTTCACTGGAATCTTAGCCTCTGTCTCGTGGCCTATCAAGTCCACTCCACCAAGGGAGACGAACCTGATCTGGGGGTTATTCTCCAATATCTCCCTTAGATCCTTTTCATTGTGATTCTTCTTTGGAATCACATAGCACATTTCTTTCATATCCTATCAACTCCCTCAGTAAATTTTAACACTCTACTATATTAAACCTCTCAGGAAAACATGTCAAGATTTTTTTCCCAACAAGAAAGAGCCCGAGGGCTCTTTCTCAAATATCTATTTTTATCGTCTGGTTATTCAATGTATCCACGTATAATATCGAGTTACTAATGAGTTCTCCCTTTCCAAAAATAAGCTTTATGAACTCAGCTACTTGAAGTGAAGCAATGAGGGCAGGTATGAAGGGAGGATTGCCCAGGTGCTTCTCAACACCAGTCATTTCCTCCTTGGGATAGAGCCTTGAAAGAGTCCTGTCACCGGGCATTACGACACAGACCTGACCAAACCAGCCTCCAATAGCTCCATGGATCAAAGGTATCTGAAGCTCCTCGCATAGTCTCTGAAGCAGAAGCCTTGTTGGGATATTGTCTGTCCCGTCCATTACGACATCCGCATCCTTGAGAAGCTGGAGACCGTTCGACCCATCTATCCTCATCTGGTGCGAAATCACCTCGACCTCAGAATTCACGTCCTTAAGCTCGGTTTTTATACACTCCGCCTTACCTAATCCAAGCCTTGATTCGGTGGAGAATCTCTGTCTGTTAAGATTGCTTTCCTCAAAAACGTCACCATCTATGACAATGAGCCTTCCTATACCCAGTCTTGCCAGCTGCTCGGCAAGATGACCTCCAAGGCCTCCTCCTCCAACTATGGCAGCAGTTTTGGTTCTTAAAAGCTCCTGCTCATCCAAAGAGATCAGTGAATGATTCCTGATATAACGGTTGGGAAGCTTCATGGGGATCACTCGTCCTTTCCGTAAAGATCCTCGATCAATTCGTCGAGTCCTCCGATTTTCTTAAGGAATTCAAGTGAGGGTACCCCTGTTTCCGGATCCCAGTCCAACTCGTTAAAGAAGTTCTGACCAAGCAGCAGGTTGTCTATCTCCACATCCTTAAGGGGCCCTTCAGTAAGAGGCGGTTTCCCCACCGCTCTTTGGGTTATGAACATATCCTTGGGAGTGATCCCCTCCCTAAGGTTAAATGCATGTCTCATGGTGTATATCCTCAGTCCTGTGGTTTTGCTTTTCTCTCCTTTGAAATCCATTCCGGTAATAGCTTCAACATAGTCGTCTATCATCCCTCCGGGGGGTGTTCCAAACCTGCTGAAAAGACAAAAACCTGCGGTATTGAGTATTTCTCTGGCAGCTGTGAGATCCACATCCTGATCTCCGGTGCCCTCATATACATATTTTGGCCTGGTTTCCTTTCCACCCATTTGTATGGAGCCTACTCCACCCTTAACGTGTCTTCCGGGGGTTGGATCGTACTGATATGTCCTTGCGAGACCTGGGGCGAATCTTGGATCGTGCATTGGAAGCTCGATTCCTGACGCCGTCTGGAGATATTCCTCGCCCTTGCCAAAGTGCTTGGCAGCATATAGAGATCCATTTGCAAGGATGGCTCCAACTCCTTCACCGTCAGCGATCTTCTGAGTGATGGCAACTATAGCCTCGCCGTCTCCCCACTTAAGATCTATTCCATCAAGCTCATCCCTTGTAAGCACTCCCTCATCGTAACATTCCATAGCCCAAGCTACAGTCATGCCCGTTGAGATAGTATCGATCCCGTATCTGTTGCATACTTCATTTACCTTTATGAGAGCATCCATATCTCCACACAATAGCGTAGATCCAAATGCGGATGCAGTTTCATATTCCGGTCTTTCTGTCGGACCAACCGGCCATCTTCCTTCATTTACCTCGTATTCTGCTCCGCAACCAAGCGGGCAGCTGGCGCAGGCGTATTTTTTGGTTTTATATTTATCCATTACTTTCGCCGATAGGGCAACAGCATTTTCTTCACCATAGTCACGTATCCCGACTCCACCCCAGTTTTTGACAGGGCTGTCTCCGCTAAGCGCTGAGGCCGCAGTCCCAAGACCGGTACCGTGATCTCCAAATGCCAGTGAAGAGGGAGACCCCTTAATAGTTTTGACTACGTTCCTTGTTATTTCCTGGAGCCTCTCCATATCAGCTACAGGAACAGTTCCGGTGCCTCTGACAAGGATCGCCTTAAGCTTTTTAGAGCCCATTACGGCTCCTCCGCCGCCTCGGCCGGGTGCTCTGTGTCCGTCGTTTATCGGGCATGCAAGCAGTGACTGCCTTTCTCCGGACGGTCCTATTGCAACTATCTTCGCCTTACCATCATTGTGTTCTTCCTTAAGCTTTTCCCAGACATCCTTGGCATCCATACCCCAAATATGAGCCGCAGCCCGAATTTCAACGGTTCCATCATTTATCCATATGTATACTGGCTTTTCCGAGATACCGGATATAAATAAGGCGTCGAAGCCGGCTTTTTTAAGCTCCGGTCCAAAATAGCCTCCTGAGTTGGAATCGTTCCAGCCTCCGGTAACAGGTGATTTATGGACCATGGTGAATCTCCCTCCAAACATGGCACCTGTTGCATTGCTAAGACCAGTGATAAATCCCAGGATATTATCCGGGCCAAGTGGGTCTGCATCCTTTGGCATCCTGTCGTAAAGAATCTTTGCGCCGAAGCCGTAGCCTCCTATGTAATCCTCAACCATTTTTTGCTCCAGGGGTTCGATGTTTATAGCTCCTGTAGTCAGGTCGATAAACAATAGCTTTCCATTATAGCCGTACATAAGATCCCTCCTTTTCCTCTATTATAGCCTTTATATGGACAGGCTTCAATGATTAGAGTTATAATGCCTGGACGTATGATGTACATCCAGGCATTATCATGCTACCTTAAAAGCAGCCAGACACCGACTGCAAGACTCAGTACTGCAAAGATGTAGAAAAATATCACTGTTCCACTTTCGCCTAAAACTTTCCTGAACATCCTTATTTTTGCCATATTCCAGATGCCTTCGGGTTTCATCGCTGCAATAAATACCACTGCTCCTGCATAGAGTACCAGAAAAACTCCAAGAAGTGCCATTCCATCCATAATAATACCTCCACTCAACTTTTTATTCCGTATTTAACAACGTCTATGAATCTGTCTACCACATCCAGCATATCCTTGCTGTAGGTTTTAGTGTCATTTCTTCTCATATAATAATCCGAAACTGATATATTAAGAGACGTTAACAGGTATGCTACCAGGGATAGGTCAAGACCGGATCTGATTTCTCCTCTCTCCTCAGCCATTTTTAAGAGCTGGAGAAATACCTGATCAGATTTTTCCTTGTTTTCCTCGACTAATTCCTTATACATATCATGATTTGGATCACTCAGAAGTTTATTCGATATCTCTAATAGGTCCGGATTGTGGAATGCAAAGCTAAGGCCTGATACATACATTTCCTTGATCAGAGAAAAGATATCCAAGCCCATGGGATTCATGAGGGTTGGCGTCATATATTCCATTTTTTTCTGTATAATAATATTCATTACATGCTTGTACAGATCCTTCTTGTCCTCGAAGTACTGATAAAAGCTTCCCTTGGCGATCCCTGCCTCCTCCACGATCCTGTTAATGCTTGAAGCGTCAAAGTAAAAGTCCCTGAATTCCTTTATTGCTGAAGACTCTATCCTCTCGCGCTTCTCCGGAGGTAAATTGAAAAAGGTCTCCTTTGGCATGTTTGAACCTCCTAATATTGTGACCTGATAGTCATATGACTCTTTGGTCATATTATACCCAGGATGGATCGATTTAGACAACAAAAAAGTTGTTAGTTGTTAGCTTTTTGTTGTTAGTTCAAGGTAAAAAAATCCCTAGGGTCAGACAGAGTAGTCTGAACCTAAAGATTTAGGGATGAAAATATTTGAACTTCCTTAATATATTGAGAAATCTATAGTATTACCCATGTCCTGGTTAAATCTTAAATCTTTCTACTGTCAATCGTCAACTGTCAATTGTCAATTCTTCCTAGACTTAATCCAGCGCCTTCATCGAGTCTACCATTTTTATGCCCCTTAGCTTTCTTGTCATTACAAGGTTGACCATGAGTGAGAATACTATGGTTATAGCTGCTGCTGCAAGATAACTCTGCCAGAATATCTCTCTTCCGAACATCATGTCCGGATCCTCAATAACAGTTATAATGAACACATGCAATAGCTTACCGAGGAACAGACCAGCCAGGATACCTATCATGGTCAATATGCCTATCTCCCGGAAGATGTACATGTTTACCTCCTCATTGTAGAAGCCAAGTACCTTTAGTGTAGCCAGTTCCTTTTTCCTCTCATTAATGTTTATGTTTGTAAGATTATAAAGCACAATGAACGCAAGCATACCCGAGGCTGCAATTATTACCACGATAATATACTCAATGTTTCTAAGAAGTTTGTCAAAGGCTGATTTTGTCTGAGATATGAATTGAGTGTTCAGTACTCCCTCAGTAGAAATCAGTTTCTCTGCAAGTTCATCCTTCTCCTGTTCGGTATCCAAATCTGTTTTTGCAAGTATCAGATTAGTCTCCTCAACCTTGTCAAAAACCTCTTCATATACTTCCCGATCCAGATAAAGGTAATTTCCAAGATAGTTTTCGGTGATCCCCGTAACGACTAACTCACCCTTTTCATCGTCGCTATTTTCAAATACGATAGTATCTCCTGTCTTTATCCCCAACTCCTCAGATAGCTTCTCAGTTATTACAGCAGAGCCACTTCCGAAGAAAACTGGTTCTTTGGACAATCTATCTCTGAAACCGATGAAATCATTAAGGGCATCAGCTGTCTCTGGCGCAATAAGGTTAGCTTCAGCATTCTCGCCGCCATGAAAAACCAGTCCTTTGTCGCTTAATACACCTATCGCCCCAGATATCATGCTCCTGTCACTTAGCAGCAATTCCAGCTCTTCCAAGGAAGCATCGCTATCCTCCAGTTGCAGCTCAAGCTCATACTTAAAGAGTTCAGTGAATTGTGAGCCTGCCAGCACGTTTATGGAATCTCTCATTCCAAACCCTGTCACCAAAAGGCCTGTACAGCCTGCTATCCCTATGACCGTCATAAAAAAGTGCTTCTTGTACCTGAAGATATTTCTTGCCGTTGCTTTATGATTAAAGCTCATTCTGGACCAAAGGAAATCCACCCTTTCAAGGAGAATCCTCTTGCCTGCCTTAGGAGCTCTTGGAAGCATAAGTGTTGCAGGTTTCTCTTTAAGAGCCTCGTTCACTGCGTACACTGTGGCACCCGTTGTACTCAGGATCGCAAGACCTGACGAGACGGTGGCAATGGTAAAGTTGTAATCAGAGATCAGCTCAGGGAGGTGGAACATGACTCCATAAGCATTGTATATCAATGCGGGTAGGAGTTTGAAGCCAACGGCTAGCCCTGCCGCACTGCCTAAAACACTTGCAAGACCGCAGTAAACAAGGTACTTTAGCATTATAAGCACCTTGTTGTATCCCAGTGCCTTAAGGGTCCCGATTTGCGTTCTCTCCTCCTCGACCATCCTTGTCATGGTTGTTAGTGCAACCAGTGCAGCTACGAGATAGAAAAATACTGGGAACACCTTGGATATGGCAGCCACCTTCTCTGCGTTCATCTGGAAGCTGACATAGCTGGTGTTTGAATTCCTGTCAAGCACATACCATTCAGGCTCTTCAAGCTCCCTCAGTTCCTTCTCACCATCCAGAAGCTCATTTAGACCGTCAGCAAGCTCCTGTTCCGCCTCCAGCCTTCCCTCCTCGTATTCCTTCCAGCCATCCTGAAGCTCTATTACTCCGTCGTTGTACTCAACCCAACCGTCAGCAATTTCAAGCTCAGCATCCCGGATTTCATTATTGGCTTTGGTTATCTCTTCTTCAAGAGTCTTTTCTGCATCAGCCAGGTCAATCAGACCATCGTTATACTTTTTCCAGCCGTCCTGAAGCTCAATAACTCCGTCATTATATTCCTTCCAGCCATCGTCAAGCTCTCTTCTGCCATCCTGGAGCTCAATTCGTCCTTCCTCAAGCTCTTCCCAGGCATCCTCAAGCTTTCTTCTGTTTCTTTCGATCTCTCTTTCTGCATCCTTAAGCTCTTTTTCTCCCTTTTCAAGCTCCTCCCAGCCTGCTTCTATCTCCTCAAGCCCTGCATAGTATTTATCCCAACCTGAAGCAAGCTCAGCCTCCTGGTAAGGAAGTTGAGCTTCAGCCTGCTCTATTGCTTGTAAGCCTGCTTCGATTTCTGCGTAGGAGGGCAGCTGAGTAAGACCTCCCTCAATTTTTGAAAGACCTGTCTCCGCTTCTAATAGCTGTTCTTCATAGGCATCTATTTCAGCTTGGATCTTTGCCCTGTCTTCATCAGTTTCAGCTGCAGCAAGCTGAAGCTCAAGTGCTGAGATGGCTCCTTCCAGCTGGGTGATTTGAGGAATCAATACGTCCCTTTGAGTTTCCAAGCTCTCTCTTTGCGATCTTGCATATATGAGAGCTTCCTTGTTTTCTGCAAGCTCCTTTTTCCCTGCCTCCAGCTGGGCCTCCCCTGCTAATAGCTGTTGTCTGGCTGACTCTAGCTGCTCCTCACCTCTTTGAAGCTCTCTTCTCCCCGCAGCAAGCTCTCTCACTCCGTCGAGGTATTTTTGCTCTCCTTTATCGAATTCCTCCTGTCCTTCCTTCAGTTCCTCCTCGCCATCAAGAAATTCAAGGTATCCTTCGTAGTATTCCTTTTCTCCATCCTCGAGCTCCTTTTTCCCATCCTGAAGCTCTATTTCACCATCCTGAAGCTCTATCAAAGCATCGGCAAGCTCTATCCTTGCATCTGATATCTCTTTCTTAGCATCCTCAGTTTCAGTTCGAAGAGTTGATTTGGCCTCGGCCAGATCCTTCTGCCCGTCCAGAAGCTCTCTTCTGCCGTCCTCAATCTCCGTCTCACCTTCTCGAAGCTCTTTAAGGGCATCAGCAAGCTCAATTTCAGCTTCAAGCCTTCCCTCATCATAGTCCCTCCAGCCATCGTCCAGCTCCGATCTTGCCTCAGTATAGATCTCGCTATATCTGATAACCGATCTTTCTTCTCCCAGCTTCTCCAGCCTGTTAACCACTCTCTCAGCTCTGATCTCGTATTCATCAGAAAATGAATCCATTTCCTTAAATCCTTTGAGAGTTATATAGAAATCAGTATAAACGTCCATATCGTAGCTTGACTCATCGACGTAAATGATTGTGTTGAGCCTGCCATTCCCAATATTCGTGGTCTCCCTTTCCTTTGAGAAATGGAAGGTATTGCCTACGATGCCTACTATCGTGAACTCCTTTAGTGAGTAATCCTCCACCAGTTTTTCATACTCTTCATTCTCAGCTGAAATAGTCAGCCTATCTCCAGGCTTGAACTCAGCAAGAAAAGAGCCTCCTCTTTCAGCAAGAGCCTCACCGGGTTTTTCAGGCATTCTTCCATCAAGAAGTACCAGCCTGTTTATAGATGCCTCTTTATTGAAAATCGGGAGCCCGTAGATCCTGGCTGTAAGGACCTCACTGCTTTCACTGTCGATCAGGACATCTCTGACATAAGCAGGCATTATCTCCTCTATGGATTCGTCCTGGGAGAGAATTGTAAGGTCATCCTCAGTAAGACCCATGGTAGCCTTAATGAAGATATCTGCCATATTATTCTCATCGTAGTAGATGTCAACTGAGTTGTTCATGTCGGGGGTCGTGACGAGAAGACCTGACAGGAAGCCTACTCCCAGGGCGACTATTCCGAATATGGCGGCAAATCTTCCAAGACTCCCCTTTATTTCTCTGTAGATTACCTTGAGATATGTCCTTTTCACTACCACTCAATCCTTTCAACAGGAGTTGGATCGGGGTTCTTTTCTACCTTTGCAACCTTGCCGTTTCTAATATGGATAACTCTGTCAGCCATCGGTGTGATGGCAAGGTTGTGGGTTATGAGAATTACGGTTTTCCCTGTCAATCTACAACTGTCCTGCAAAAGCTTCAGTATATTTTTCCCTGTATTGTAATCAAGAGCCCCGGTAGGTTCATCGCAAAGAAGAATCTTTGGATTTTTTGCAAGAGCCCTTGCAATGGACACTCTTTGCTGTTCTCCTCCTGATAACTGTGCAGGGAAATTCAGCATTCTCTCCTCGAGGCCCACAAGCTTAAGTACCTCCTTGGGATCCAAAGGTTCTTTGCATATTTCAGATGCGAGCTCCACATTCTCAAGAGCAGTCAGATTCTGGACCAGGTTGTAGAACTGGAATACAAAGCCTACATCATACCTTCTGTATTCAGTTAGCTGTCTTTCACCCAATCCGCTTATCTTGACGCCGTCAAGCATTATAGTTCCATTGTCGCATGAGTCCATGCCCCCAAGCATATTGAGCACCGTAGTTTTTCCTGCACCGCTGGGTCCTACTATGACACAGAATTCTCCCCTGTCTATCGAGAAGCTTATGTCATCTGCTGCTGCGATTTTATGATGCCCCATGTGATAGTACTTGCTGACCTTTTCAAAAACCACAAAATCATTCATTGCCTTTCCCCTTTATATATTGTCTTTCTGGTTGTTTTCATCCATCATCCCGACGATCATGTCCAATAAGCTTATCAACTCATTTGCTTTATCCCTGCCAAGCTTTTCGATAAAGCTTATGAAATATTCCTCTACATGATTCTGCTTTCCGATTATGAACTCTCTGCCTTCCTTTGTAAGATAAACCGTCAGCCTCCTCCTGTCATCCTCATCAACTATCGTCTCTATATATCCCTTTTTCCTAAGAGCTGCAAGAGCCGTCGTAACCCTTGGCCTGGATATATGCAGCATATCGCTTAAGCCTGACGGATTGATACCATCTTCACCATGCTCCAGCATATGGTGTAGTATGTAAAGCTCTCCCTGGAGAAATTCCACTACCTGATGAAATGCATCCATGTAATATATTTTTCCTAATGCATCTATCATTCTATCCTTAAGAATTACCGGATCCATATTGACCTCCTTTAATTAACACAGTTAATTATTAACACTGTTAATTATATACCCGGATATCCCCTTCCTGCAATAGTTGATTTGAGGTGAAATAGTTTCACAATACTTTGTTGTGGTATAAATGATACAAAATACACTTTGGAGGTGTGCCTTGAAGCTGGATTATAAAAGAACGTTTTTCTTGGGACTTGCATTTTTATCGGTTTCAGCATTTTGGCAGCTTTATGACAATATAATCCCCCTTATGCTTCAGAATACATTTGGCATAGGCGAGACCATGACTGGCACGGTCATGGCCATGGATAATGTGCTGGCACTTTTTCTATTACCTTTCTTTGGTGCGCTTTCAGACCGTACTGATACAAAACTTGGAAAGAGAACCCCGTTTATAGTCTTCGGTACAATAGCAGCTGTTATATTCATGATCCTTATACCGATTGCAGATAATATGAAGAGCTTTCCGTTATTCTTCATCTCTCTGGGAGCGGTACTTTTTGCGATGAGTACCTACAGGTCCCCTGCTGTTGCTCTTATGCCTGACCTTACGCCAAAGCCGCTGAGGAGCAAAGCAAATTCCATCATTAACCTTATGGGAGCAGTAGGAGGAATAATAACCCTTATTTCAATCAGCCTGCTTGTACCTAAGGAGTACAATCCAAGCTATCTGCCTGTGTTTATAGTCATAGCATTACTAATGATAACTGCAGTGGCAATACTTTTACTAACCATAAAGGAAAAGAAGCTGGGACGAAAGGTAAAGGAGGAATACCCGGAAGATGACGTTGATAATATCGAGGAAAGCTCAAAGGAAATGCCTTCCGATGTAAGGCGCAGCCTCAATTTCATCCTTGCTTCCATCTTTCTCTGGTTCACGGCGTATAATGCTGTAACAACAGCGTTTTCAAGGTATGCTGCCAGGGTGTGGGGGCTTCAGGGAGGAAGCTTTGCTAATGCACTTATGGTTGCAATGGGTGCTGCAATAATAAGCTTCATTCCAATAGGGATCATCGCCAGCCACATTGGAAGGAAAAAGACCATACTGGCAGGTATCGCTCTCATGAGTCTTAGCTATCTCGCCGGGTTCATGTTTGTTAAATACTCACCATTGATAAATGTCGTTTTTGCATTCACAGGCATAGGCTGGGCAGCGATAAATGTCAATTCATATCCAATGGTTGTCGAAATGAGCAAAAGCGGTGATGTTGGAAAATATACCGGACTATATTATACCTTCTCCATGTCGGCGCAAATAATGACTCCCATACTCTCGGGCTTCCTGCTTGAGAATGTCAGCTACAGGACCCTGTTCCCTTATTCTGTGATATTTTCTGTATTTTCGATGATTACGATGCTGCAGGTAAAGCACGGAGACTCAAGACCTTCTAAAAAGAAGAGCGCCCTGGAGCATTACGACGTAGACGATTGAGGAGATAGTCATGATATCTGAGCTTTTGATATTTTTATTGATTTTGTATCTCTATGCCTCTGCGCCAAGGATCAATGGGCTTGTGCATATGAGTCAGTTTCTCCAAAGGAGTTATGCCCACAGGGGCTTAAAGGACAATAGCAGCAATAATCCGGAGAACAGCCTAAGAGCTTTTCTCTTGGCTGTTGAAAATGGGTATGGCATAGAGCTTGATGTACAGCTGACAAAGGATGGAATCCCGGTGGTTTTTCATGACAGGACCCTTGAAAGAGCATGCGGGACTGCGGTTCCGGTAAAGGATATGACTCTCCATCAATTAAAGGGGTTAAGGCTTTTTAACAGCGATGAGTCTATACCTACCTTGAAGGAGGCGCTGGAGGTTATAAACGGCAGAGTCCCTTTGATAATTGAGTTGAAGGTGCATCAGGGGGATGATTTGAGTGTGTGCGAAAAAGCACAAGAGATTTTAGATGATTACAAGGGGCTTTATTGTGTTGAGTCTTTCCACCCGTTTGCAATGGTCTGGTATAGGAAGAACAGACCCCATATACTTAGAGGCCAGCTGTCTCTGGACTATATGAAGGAAAGATCTCATGGTCTGGTAATGGATTTTCTTCTTCACAACCTGCTGTTTAATTTTATCGCCAAGCCAAGCTTTATTGCCTACAGGCATCAGGACAAAAAAGGTTTCAGTATTTGGCTTTCCAAAAAATTATACAGGTGCTGTATGGTGGCATACACTGTCATGACTTCTGAAGAATACTATAAAAACAGCTCATTTTTCCATATTCAGATTTTCGAAGGATTCCTTCCATAAAAAATAAGGATTCCTCACTGGGTGTGAGAAATCCTTTTCCCGCTATGCGACACTATTCCTTTTCAATCAAACCTAGCTTCTCGAACACTATTTTATAGCCATCGGCTCCATAGTTGAGAGATCTGTTGATCCGACTTATAGTTGCAGTTGAAGCTCCTGTTAGCTCCTCTATCTCATTGTAGGTCTTGTTTGATTTTAGGAGCTTTGCAACCTCAAGCCGCTGGGCAATCGCCTGTACTTCCTTGATAGTACAAATGTCTTCAAAGAATCTGTAGCATTCGTCCATAGTCTCAAGCTGAAGGACAGCTTCAAACAAACTATCCGCTTGTTTGCTTTTGATCTTTGAGTTGTAGACCATTTTACCCTCTCCCATCTTTTATAGATTAATTTAATTATATATTACAGTATAAAAGTGTTATTGTAAATAAAAAGCTGGGTTTTTTAACCCAGCCATTTTTACTCCTAGAACAAACCTATGATCTCTCCACTTGGCAGAATGTCAATGCTGTCTGCTGCTGGAACCTTTGGAAGTCCTGGCATTGTCATTATCTCACCTGTAAGTGCGACAAGGAAGCCTGCTCCCCTTGATACCTTGATGTCTCTTACTGTTATCCTGAAGTTTCTCGGTCTTCCTGCGATCGTCGGATCATCAGTCATTGAGTACTGAGTCTTAGCCATACAGATCGGCATTTTGTCGAAGCCCATCTTTTCAATATTTGCAATTGTCTTAGAGCATGCACTGGTAAAGTCTACACCATCTGCACCGTATATCTCCTTGGCTATCTTTTCTATCTTAGCCTTGATAGACTCCTCAACGTCATAGAGAGGCTTGAATTTGGATTCTCCCTTCTCCACAACCTCCACTACCTTTCTTGCAAGCTCCTCTCCGCCTTCTCCACCTTTGTTCCAAACCTCTGAGACAACTGCAGTGGCACCAAGAGCTTCGCACTTTTTGATCACGAAATCAAGCTCGGCGTCAGTGTCTGTAGGGAATTTATTAAATGCAACGACAGCTGGCACTCCAAACTTATTGACGTTCTCGATATGCTTCTCAAGGTTTTCGAAACCTTTTGCCAGAAGCTCAAAGTTTTCCTTGCCCCAATCTTCCTTCTTAACACCACCGTGATGTTTAAGAGCTCTTACAGTTGCAACGATAACTGCTGCATCTGGTTTGAGGTTTCCAAATCTTGCCTTTATGTCGAAGAATTTCTCTGCTCCAAGGTCCGCTCCAAAGCCAGCCTCTGTAACGGTGTATTCTGCAAGCTTAAGTCCTAGCTTTGTAGCAAGCATTGAGTTACATCCATGAGCGATATTTGCGAATGGCCCACCGTGGATAAGCGCCGGTGTATTCTCAAGAGTCTGAACCAGGTTAGGTGCTATGGCATCCTTCATCAAAAGTGCCACCGCTCCCTGAGCCTTCAGGTCTCTTACGAACACTGGACTTCCATCGAACTTGTAAGCAACGATTATGTTGGCAACTCTTTCCTTTAGGTCCTCAAGATCACTTGAGAGGCAGAAAATTGCCATGATTTCTGAGGCTACAGTGATATCGAAGCCATCTTGTCTTGGCATTCCGTCTGGTTTTCCTCCAAGACCTATAACTATGTTTCTCAGTGCTCTGTCATTCATGTCTAGTACTCTCTTCCAGACAACTCTTCTCGGATCTATTCCGAGGACATTGCCTTGCTGGATGTGGTTGTCCAGAAGTGCTGAAATAAGGTTGTTGGATGTAGTTATTGCGTGGAAGTCTCCGGTAAAGTGAAGGTTTATATCCTCCATTGGAACTACCTGCGAGTATCCGCCTCCGGCTGCTCCACCCTTTACTCCGAAGCTTGGCCCAAGTGAGGGTTCTCTTAAGGCTGTTATTGCTGTCTTGCCTATCTTGTTAAGTCCCATCGAAAGGCCTATGTTTGTGGTGGTCTTTCCTTCACCGGCAGGTGTCGGGTTGATTGCAGTAACCAAAATAAGCTTTCCATCCGGCTTATCCTCGAGTCTTTTGAATACGTCAAGTGATACCTTAGCTTTGTACTTTCCGTAATTTACGATCTCATCCTCTGAGATGCCAAGCTTGGCTGCTACATCCTTGATTGGCAGCATTTTCGCTTCCTGAGCTATTTGCACGTCTGTTTTCAAGTAAACTCCTCCTAACAAAGTAATTTCAATTATTCATACCCAAATTTTGTCTGATTTAAATCACTATAAAAGCTCATACTGGTATCTAGTATACCAAATATGAGCCTCATTTCAACTAAAAACATCGTTAATATTATATCTTTTCAGCGGCAAAGGCTTTCCCGTCCAGCCCTTGTCACAGGCTGACCCCATAACATATTTACAGCTTTGCGATATCTGTCCTGTAGCCCTTATCCTTGAAATCGATCAAATCGATCGATTTGTAGATCCTTGATCTGGCTTCATCATAGGCTCCTGTTGCTGTAAGGCTAAGAACTCTCCCACCATTTGTAAGTAGCTTACCTGCTTCAAGTCGTGTTCCATTGTGGAATAGTATAAGATCCTCCGGCAGCACCTCGATTCCCGATATCTCATACCCCTTTCTGTAATAGCCAGGATATCCTCCTGATGTCAAGACCACCGTGACGCATGGATTCTCATCCCACTGGATGTCCTCCTCCTTAAGGTCGCCTGACAAAGCCTTGAAAAAAATCTCTCCAAGGTCGGTTTTAAGTCTTGGAAGCACTACTTCGGTCTCAGGGTCTCCGAAGCGGACATTAAACTCCAGAACCCTAGGGTCATCACCCTCGATCATGAAGCCTATGAATAGTATCCCTGTAAAGTCATGACCATCCTTCTCCAGACCTCTTTCTATTGGATCGAGTACTGAATTTCTAATTATCTGCTTAAGTTTTGGAGTAAACAAAGGACTTGGAGAATAACAGCCGACCCCTCCAGTATTTGGTCCCTTATCGCCGTCATAAATCTGCTTGTAGTCCTTTGCGCTTTCCATAGGGAACAGCTTGTTGTGTGACACAAAACACAGCAATGAGGCCTCTGTTCCCGTAAGAAACTCCTCAACGACTACTCTGTCCCCCTCCTTGCCGAACACTTTATCCTGAAGACTTTCCTTAAGAGCCTTCTCTGCCGACAGACTGTCCTCGCAGATCGTTACCCCCTTGCCAAGGCATAGTCCGTCCGCTTTTACAACGAGTGGATAGGAAAATTCACCGATCCCCTTTAGTGCCTCGTTGAGATCAGTATAAGTCCTGTACCCGGCAGTCGGGATTCCGTGGCTCATCATGAACCTCTTGGCAAAATCCTTGCTGCCCTCAAGCTGTGCGCTGAACGCATTTGGTCCAAATATATTAAGACCTGCCTCCTCGAAGGAGTCTGTTATACCCAATACCAAAGGCTCCTCTGGCCCTACTATAGTAAGGTCTATCTCGTTCTCCTGAGCAAATTCCAAAAGTCTGTCTATATCGTTAGCAGCTATTCCGACATTTGTAGCAACCGATGAGGTCCCGCCGTTACCTGGCGCACAGTACAGCTCCTCAATCAGCTCAGATTGTGAAAGCTTCCAGCAAAGCGCATGTTCTCTGCCCCCGCTTCCAATTACAAGTATTCTCATGATCTACCTCCTAGTGTCTGAAATGCCTTATACCGGTAAAAAGCATTGCAATGCCATTCTCATCTGCTTCTTCGATTACCTCTTCGTCCTTTACAGATCCTCCAGGTTGAATAACCGCAGTTACTCCTGCTGCAGCCAACGCTTTTAATGAATCCCTGAATGGGAAGAAGCCATCTGATGCAAGCACTGAGCCCGGAGCCCGGTCACCTGACCTTTTTATAGCCTCCTCAACTGCCCAAAATCTGTTGACCTCCCCAAGACCTATACCTACAGTCATCTTGTTTTTTGCAAGGACTACTCCATTAGAGGAAATATGCTTAGCAACCTTCCAGGCAAAGAGCAAGTCCTCAATTTCCGAATCATCAGGGAATCTCTTAGTGACAGACGGAATTTCCTCACCAAGAAGCTGCTGATTTGAATCCTGCAGGAGAAGCCCTCCCTGCACCTGTTTCAGCTGGAGCCTCCTAGGCTCAGCATTCATTAAACCCTCAACTGTCAACAGCCTAATATTCTTTTTGGCTGTGAGTATATCAAGGGCTTCATAGCTGAAGGAAGGCGCTATTATTATTTCAAGAAATATCTCCTTAAGCTTTTCTGCGATTTGCCCGGTAACTTCACCATTCAGAGCGACTATTCCTCCAAATATTGACTCCGGATCGGCTGAGTATGCTTTTTCAAAGGCTTCCAACAGTGTAAGTGCGCTGCCCACTCCACAGGGATTAGCATGTTTTATGGCAACTACAGCAGGCTCGTCGAACTCCTTTATCAAAGCTATCGCACCATTTGCATCATTGATGTTGTTGAATGAGAGGGCCTTTCCATGGAGCTGTTTAGCCCCAGCTATAGTCCCTGACAACTTGGTGCTCTCAACATAAAATGCTGCCCTTTGGTGAGGATTCTCTCCATATCTCAAACTGTCCCTCTTTCTATAGGGCAGAGCCAATAATTCCGGAAAGGAAACTCCCTGACTTTCATTGAAATAACCTGCTATAAGGGCATCGTAGAATGCGGTTAGTGAAAATGCCTTCCTGGCTAGCGCTGTCCTGGTCTCCAGGGTAGTGACCCCGTTCATTCTAAGCTCTGCCAGAACAGTTCCATAATCAGCCGGATCTACTATTACCGTAACATCCCTGTAGTTTTTTGCAGCCGCCCTGATCATAGAAGGTCCACCTATGTCAATGTTTTCAATTATTTCATTTTGAGTTGCATCAGCTCTTGAGACTGTCTCCTCAAAGGGATAGAGATTATTTATTACTATATCTATTGGTACAATGCCCATCGAGTCAACTACTGACCTGTGGGAATCCAGGTCTCTTCTGAAAAGTATCCCTCCGTGGATCAGAGGATTTAGGGTTTTTACCCTGCCGTCAAGTATCTCGGGAAATCCCGTCACCTGATTTATTTCTACTGCCTCGACTCCGTTTTCCTTAAGTAATCTGTATGTGCCTCCCGTCGATACTATCTCCCAACCAAGACTTTCCAGACCCTTTGCAAAATCAACTATCCCTGTTTTGTCATAAACGCTTATAAGAGCTCGTTTCATCTAAATCTCCTGCCTTTCACAAAAATCGGCGACTGCCTTTACCAGAAGCCTGTGCTCGACCTCCAGGACTCTTTTCTGAAGCGTCTCAACGGTGTCTTCGGGAAGTACGCCAACAGCCTCCTGAAACAGTATAGGTCCGGTGTCGGTACCCTCATCCACCATGTGTATAGTTGCTCCTGTGACCTTTACTCCCGCTTTCAGGACCGCCTGATGCACCTTCTCCCCGTAGTAACCCTTGCCACAAAAGCTGGGTATGAGCGAAGGGTGGATATTAATGATCCGGTTTTTGAAGTGCTCGATGAAATGCCTGGTAAGAACTCTCAGCCATCCCGCAAGAACAACCAGCTGAACTCCCTCATCCTTTAGGATAGCAGCGAGCTTTTCGTCGTATTCCTCAGGTGCCATCCCCAGCCACTTGACGTATTCAGCCCGTATCCCTGCCCGTCTTGCACGCTCCAGACCAAATGCATCCTCCTTATTTGAGAGGACAACTGCAATTTCGCCGTTGATCTCGCCTTTTTCACATGCATCGATCAAAGCCTGGAGATTAGTGCCTCCGCCGGATATCAGGACTCCTATTCGTTTTTTCTCCATAGCTCTACACCCTTCTCTCCTTTTATTACCTCTCCAAGGACATAGAATTCCTCGCCTTTTCCCTTGAGGAATTCCATTATTCCATCAGCCTCTGAGGGTGATGCTGCAAGAACCATTCCTACACCCATATTAAAGGTGCCATACATTTCTTCCTCGTCGATGTTCCCCCAGGACTGGATCAGCTTGAATATGGAAGGGGTATTTATCGTTCCTATATCTATCTTTGCCCTCAAGCCCTCCGGAAGCATCCTTGGTATGTTCTCAAAGAAGCCCCCGCCAGTGATATGTGACATCCCCTTAACTTGGAATTTTTCTATTATCTCATATACAGGATCCCTGTATATCCTTGTAGGTGTAAGAAGCTCCTCACCAAGGGTTTTTCCAAGTTCAGGATAAAACTGATCCAGGGCAAGTCCCAGCTTTTCAAGAACCAGCTTTCTTACAAGGGAGAACCCATTGCTGTGAAGTCCGCTGGATGGAAGCCCGATTATCAAATCTCCCTCCTCAATGCCTTCACCAGTTATTATTTTTGATTTGTCTACTACTCCAACTACAAAGCCGGCTACATCATACTCACCGTCGTTATAGAAGCCCGGCATTTCAGCCGTCTCCCCGCCTATAAGGGCACAACCGGCTTTAACGCAGCCATTGGCAACCCCCTCTACTATGCTTGCCATCTTCTCAGGCACAAGCTTTCCTGTAGCTATATAGTCCAGGAAAAAAAGGGGCTTTGCCCCTTGACACAGGATATCGTTGGCGCACATGGCAACGCAGTCCTCGCCTATGGTATCGTGCCTGTCGGTTAAAAATGCCAGCTTCAGCTTGGTTCCTACACCGTCAGTACCGGATACCAGCACAGGTTCCGTCATTCCTGTCATATCCAGCTGGAATAGCCCGGAGAACCCTCCCAGCTCCGAGAGTACTCCGGGTATATGTGTTTTCTTGATAAAGCTCTTTATAAGCTGGACCTCACGGTAACCTGCTTCCTTGTCAACGCCTGAATCCTTATACGTCAAAGACATTTCTCTATCCTCCTGTTATTCTTTATCCACCGGATAACTTCCACTGAAGCAACCCTTGCAGAATCCGTTGTCTCCGCCAGTTGCTGCTACAAGCCCTTCCAGGCTTATAAAATACAATGAATCTGCACCGATTTCCTCTGCCACTTCACTTATACCCATTCTGCTGGAAATCAAGTTCTCCTCTGAAGGAGTATCAACTCCCAGATGACAGCTGTGCATTACAGGTGGGGACGCGATCCTTACGTGGACTTCCTTAGCACCTGCATTTTTAAGCATCTCGACAGTCCTCTTCATAGTGGTACCTCTTACTATGGAGTCGTCGACCAGCACAAGTCTTTTTCCTCTTATATTCTCCTTAAGTGGATTTAGCTTGATCCTTACGCCCTGCTCTCTTATCTCCTGGGTAGGTTCGATAAAGGTCCTGCCTACATATCTGTTCTTGATCATGCCCTCTGCATAGGGTATGCCTGATGCCTCAGCGTATCCTATGGCAGCCACTATACCAGAGTCAGGTGCTCCGATGACGATATCTGCCTCGGTTTCCGGGAACTCCCTATAAAGGCGTTTGCCAACCTCAAACCTCGCCATATATACGCTCTTTTCATCCATTATACTGTCTGGTCTTGCAAGATAGACAAGCTCGAATATACAAAGACTTCTCTTGGCCGACTCCTTATAGATACTTTTAAGTCCATCCTTGTCGATCACGATGATCTCACCCGGCTCCACATCTCTTACAAAATCTGCACCTACAGCATCAAATGCACAAGATTCAGATGCTATCATATAGTCTCCGTCAAGCTTGCCTATGGATAGGGGCTTTATTCCGTGAGGGTCCCTTGCAGCAACCATCCTCTCGCTGGTCATGGCGACGATCGCGTAGGATCCCCTGACCTCCTTCAGCGACTTAATCATAGCTTCGCTCAAATCGTCCTTGTGATATTTCGCGATCAAAGCAGCTATTACCTCTGTATCAAGGTCAGTCTGGAATATGGAGCCTGAGTCCTCCATTTCGTCCCTCAGACTTCTGAAGTTTACGATACTGCCATCCATGGCGATGGCTAGAGCTCCTCTTCTGTAGCCCACTACCAAAGGCTGGGCATTGACCTTGTTCTTCGCCTCAAACTGGGCTGCATACCTTACGTGTCCTATAGCGATATTTCCTCTGAATCTTTCAAGAGACTCCTTGGATACGACCTCATGTATAAGACCAAGGTCCTTGATGTAGTCGATGAAGCCATTGTTGTTGACCGCCATACCTGTGCTGACCTGTCCTCTGTGCTGCAATGCATACAGTCCGTAGTATATCACCGGCGATACATGGTTCTTTTCGGCACTGAATATTCCAACTATACCACTCAACGGTATTCCTCCCTATTTTTGGTTTAATTCCTCATCAGCTTTAATTGTTTCCTCAGCCATCCTTACCTTATAAGCCTTGAACTTCTCTCTCAGCTCGGGATACTTGACAGAAAGGATCTGCACTGCCAAAAGACCTGCATTCTCTCCTCCATCGATTGCAACTGTTGCCACAGGTACTCCCTTGGGCATCTGAACCACTGACAGCAGAGAATCAAGTCCGTCCATGGTTGAAGACTTTGCAGGCACCCCTATTACAGGTAACGGGGATATTCCCGCCAACACTCCAGCCAGATGTGCTGCCTTGCCTGCGATTGCCACTATTACCTCTGTGCCTTTCTCTTCAGCATTTTCGGCAAACTCCTTAGCCACGTACGGTGTTCTGTGAGCAGATATGACTCTCAGCTCATTTTCCACACCAAATTCCTCAAGAATCTTTATTACCTTATCGCCTACAGGCTTGTCTGATGCGCTTCCCATTACTACGCTTACTTTCATCCCACATCCTCCTATTCGAAGTATCTGACTCCGGAGACGAAAATTCTCTCCTGGCCTCTTATTTGAACATTCTTATATATGTCTGCTCCCATTCGGTCTATAGATGACACTGTTCCCAGCACTCTTCCGTCAGGGCTTGTCATAGACTCGATTGCCAACTGTGCTCCTACAGGATTGAACTCCCCATCTCCTGTAGGTCTTTCCCCCATCACAAATTGTGTTGCGACCTGACCTTTACCTATCATAGTCTGACCATTCCTCCCAAGAAGGACTCTTCCTTCTTTGGTGGCTACTGGTGCTGTGTATATCTCTCCTACCATCATCTCGTTGAACCATGGAGACAGATTGCTTACAACCTTTATATCTGCCAATTTCGAAACAAACTCACCCATCCTGTTATAGGAGACTACAGTTGATCCTTCATTTCTTTCAGATATTCTACCTTCCTCTATGAGGCCCAGCTTCATAAGACTGTTGAAGCCTGTTCCTACTCCCAGTATCAGTCCGTCCTTAACGGTTAGATGTCTCTCAATAGCCTCCTGGAGTCTTTTGTTTCTGAAAAGTATATCTATCAGCTTTCCAGCTGCCTCAGGCTCATTCCCTAACAGGAAGCCATGGGCAAGTCCCAGTATCTGGCAATTATCTATTCTTTGAGCTAAAATCCCGATCGATTCCTCTATATATTTTCTATCAAGGCTTTTGAATACCAATGTCTCCACATCTGCCCCGGCATTTTTGAATGCTGATTCCATGTCGTATTCTCCGTGAGTGCCTGTAAATATTGGGATCAATACCTTTGGTCTGGCAAATTTTATCTTGGAGGAGGATTTCTCTCCCTTAGTAAACACGAGCTCCTGAAGGAATGGTTCCCCGTTGTCCTTTATGGGGAATACCTCATCCAGGATCGAAGTATAACTATGCTGTAGCTCCAATAGGGGTATCTCTTCTCCAGCTATTTCTAAAGCTTCCTTTGCTTGAGTATGTCCAACCAGCTTCCAGCCCCATTCATTCGCCTTTGTAACCGCAGCATCATCCAGCTCAAGAAGCAGATTCCCAATAAGAGGCATATATACTTCATTACCCTTCATATCAAAGCTGAAGCCGATCCTGTTGCCAAGGGTCATTTCTGCTGCAGCTCTTGCTATTCCGCCAGCCTTGACAGTCGATGAGGACAGTATCAAACCTGCATCTGCTAGTTCCTTGACTCTCCTGTACTCTTTCTTTAGCTGATCCATATCTAAGAGCATATCCTTGTCTCTATTAAGCTCCACAAGTACAACAGTTGAGCCTGCCTTCTTGAATTCCCTGGAGACCAGATTGTCAACCTTATCTGAAACTACTGCAAAGCTGAACAATGAAGGCGGAACATTTATGTCCTCAAAACTTCCGCTCATGCTGTCCTTTCCTCCTATTGAGGGTATATCCAATGCCTTTTGAACTGTAAATGCTCCAAGAAGTGATGTAAATGGCTTTGCCCATTTTATAGGGTCCTCGCCAAGCCTCTCATAAAACTCCTGGAAGGACAGTCTTGCCCTGGTGATGTCCCCGCCCATCGCAGCAATCTTTGCAAGAGATTCCACAACTGCATAATATCCACCATGGAATGTGCTCCATTTAGCCATTCCAGGATCGTACCCATAGGTCATTAAGGAGCATGTCTTAGTGTTTCCATTCAGTACCGGCAGCTTTGCAGCCATACCCTCCTGAGGTGTAAGCTGGTGCTTTCCTCCAAGCTGCAGGAAAATACTTCCTGACCCAATCGTATTGTCAAATCTTTCAACCAGTCCCTTTTGTGAGCAGGTATTGAGCTGAGATATATTTGCGATGAAATCCTCCTTAGTATTTTCTCCCTTTATCCACTCCGGTAGCCTTGTAAGGTATACCGATCCCTCTGGCTCGACAACGTGGACTCTACTCTTCTTTCTTATCCCGCTGGTTTCAATGAACTCTCTGTCTATGTCGATTATGGTGCTGCCCTTCCACACCATTTGGACTCTATTTTCATCAGTTACCTTAGCGATCACAGCTACATCAAGATCCTCGTCCAAGCATAGGTTCCTGAATATCTCCAGGTCTTTTTCAGCTATAACTATGGCCATTCTCTCCTGAGATTCTGAAAGCGCAATCTCTCCTCCATCCATACCCGGGTATTTGACCGGAACCTTATCCAGGTCAATATATAAACCGTCTGCAAGCTCACCGACTGCCACTGCCACTCCGCCAGCACCAAAGTCATTGCACTTCTTTATCAGCCTTGTAGCTTCGGGATTTCTGAAAAGCCTTACTATTTTTCTCTCCAGAGGTGGATTCCCTTTCTGTACCTCTGCCCCTGCTGTTACCAATGCATCGCTTTTTTGCTCCACAGATGACCCAACTGCTGCTCCAAGACCGTCTCTGCCTGTTTCTCCTCCGATAAGAAGCACCAGGTCAGTAGGCTCCGGCTTCCCTCTTTGCACCCAGTCCTTAGGAGCTGCTGAAACCAAAGCGCCAAGCTCCATTCTTTTTGCCATGAAGCCGTCATCGTAAACCTCGTGAATATAGCCTGAAGTCCCACCGATCTGATATCCATAGGAGCTGTAGCCGTCCATTGCCGTTCTTGTTATCTTCCTCTGGGGAAGTTTGCCCTTTCTCGTCTCCTCAAGGGCTCTTCTCGGATCGGCCGCACCGGTGATCCTCATAGCCTGGTAGACGTAGCTTCTACCTGAAAGAGGGTCTCTGATCCCACCTCCTAGGCATGTGGATGCGCCGCCAAACGGCTCGATTTCAGTTGGGTGGTTGTGTGTCTCATTTTTAAACATCAACAGCCATCTTTCAGTTTTCCCATCGACATCGACATCGATTTCTATGCTAGCCGCATTTATCTCATCCGATACTTCCTTGTCATCGAGAAGTCCCTTCTTTGTTATCTCTCTCATGTTAATAGTTGCAAGGTCCATAAGAGAAATCACCTTGCTGTTTCCATGGGCGAACTGTCTGGACTCCATATAGCTGTCCAGTGCACTTTGAAAAAGCTCCTGGTATTTGCCTGCATCTACCTTTACATCTGTAAGCTCAGTCATGAAGGTAGTATGCCTGCAGTGATCAGACCAATAGGTGTCAAGCATCTTCAGCTCTGCTATTGTCGGGTTTCTGTCCTTGCTCCTGAAGTAGTCTCTGCAATGGGTGAGGTCATCAATATCCATTGCAAAACCGATCTCTCTCTTCAGCTTTTTAAGCTGTTCCTCATCGGAGGCTATGAATCCCTCTACAACAGGTATAGACGATTCATTCTCTCTTTCCTCCTGCCATTGGAATTTATCCAAGGGAACCTCCTTTGCCTCGATAGGATTAATAAAATACGATTTAAGCTTCTTCATACCTTCTTCATCCAGCCCTTTAGCCTTTACAAGCCTTGAGGTCACGACTCTGATTTCATCGAAGCCCATGTAATTTCTTATGATCGCCTCTGTTGAATGTTGTCTTTGATCATACTGACCCTTATGGTATTCAACTCTGAAGGCAAGCTCTCCATCCTCCAGTTCAACCATTGATACAGGATTCATATCCATCGCAGGGTCGAACAGTAGCTTGTTAGTGACATCCTTTGCTTGCTCACGGGTTGCATACACCAGATCATAGATTGTTGCAACTGACATTCTTTCTATGCCCTTTAGCCCCAGATAGTCCACAGCATCCTTAAGTAGCTTTTTGCCTTCGATATTGTGCTGAGGTTTTTTCTCGATTATGATTCTTTGATGTTCCATTTTATCCTCCTTTAAAATAAAAAGCCCAGACGGGTAGGTTTAAAAAGCGAAACCTACCCGCCTGGGCTTTTCTCCCTTCGGTGTAATACAACTCTTTGTATCTGTGTCGCTTGGACCAGCGGAGAAGACCCTCCCGGAACCCTAGACACACTTTCGCTCATAGACAAATGATTTACGGTCATTTAGTAGAGACGTCTCCCCCCTATTGGGAGACTTATATGAGCATTTATTTAATCGTTGAGCATCAATTGTTCCAGTTTAAGCGGTTCGATGTACTCTGAGCCCTTGAAAGCCCTCATGTTTCCTCCGGAAATCTCATCGATCAGGGCGATGTGTTTATCCTCTCCGACTCTTCCAAACTCAAACTTGATATCGTAGAGCTCAAGACCCTTCTTAGCCAGTTCTTCCTTTACAACTGCGCCAATCTTCTTAGTCAATTCAGTTAGAGTTTTGTACTCCTCCAAGGTCATTATGCCAAGCATCGCCAGACCGTCATCTGTTATCAGAGGATCATTTCTGTCGTCATCCTTAAGGGTTACCTCCACATATGCGTCAAGCTCCTGACCTTCAGTCACGTACCTTCCGTATCTTTTTAGGAAGCTTCCTACCGCCCTGTATCTGCAAATAACCTCGACACCCTGCCCGAATAGAGTTGCAGGCAGTACGGTCATTGTGTTGTTATCTATATCAGCCGATACAAAGTGCGTTGGTATCCCCTTTTCGTTTATCTTCTCAAAGAAGAATGTTGTCAGTCTCAATCCGGCCTTTCCAGCTCCTTCAATGCTAAGTCCTACTGTGTTGGCACCTGGGTCAAACACTCCGTTTTCTCCGGTAACGTCGTCCTTGAACTTGAGAAGATAATTCCCGTCTTCAAGCTTATAGACATTTTTTGTTTTGCCGGTGTAGACTAATTCCATGATTTTTTCCTCCTACATAAACACAAATTTCAAAACGAACAATACTGCCAGGAGCCACATGACCTTTGATATCTCTTTGGTTCTTCCTGTCAGAGCCTTAAGTATTACATAGGATACCATACCAAATACTATACCATCAGCGATACTGTATGCAAATGGCATCATTACTATTGTAAGGAATGCCGGTATAGCATCGGTGAAATCCTCAAAGTTGATCTTCTTGATCGGGCTCATCATAAACAAGCCTACTATTACAAGAGCGGGGCCCGTTGCAGCTGCCGGTATCATGGTAAAGAGCGGTGCAAAGAACAATGCAAGTGCAAACATCCCTGCAGTTGCAAGAGAAGTCAGACCTGTTCTTCCACCTCCAGCTACTCCAGCAGCACTTTCAACATAGGTGGTTACAGTGCTTGTACCCAGACACGCTCCGGCAACCGTTCCTATAGCATCTGCCATAAGTGCTTTTCCTACTCTTGGAAGCTTACCATCCTTGTCAAGGAATCCTGCCTTAGAGGATACTCCTGCAAGTGTACCTACTGTATCGAATATGTCTACAAACAGGAAGGTAAATACTACTACGACCATTTCCATGGATAGTATCTCTTCCATTCCGACAAACTTGAATGCCACATTTGACAATGACGGTGGGAGGCTCAGTATGCTGAAGCCTTCCGGGATCATAGTAACTCCCAACGGGATACCTATCAATGTAGAGGCGATTATGCCTATAAGAATAGCTCCGCTTACATTCTTAGCCAGAAGGATGCCAGTAACAAGTATACCAAATAGAGCAACAGCCACTGAACCAGATGTAAGGTCCCCAAGTGCAAGGACTGTTCCATTCCCTGGAACCACGATCCCTGCTCCGCTAAGTCCGATTATTGCTATGAAAAGACCAATACCGACTGACACCGCATGCTTAAGATTCATTGGGATCGAGTCGAATATTGCCTCACGAGCCTTGACGAATGATAAAAGAATAAATATTATACCTTCAATTAATACTGCTGTAAGTGCAAACTGCCAGCTTTTACCCATAGGTCCAAGAACTACAGTAAATGCAAAGAATGCATTCAAGCCCATTCCAGGCGCAAGTGCAAATGGATACTTGGCATAAAGAGCCATTATAAGGGTTGCTATCATTGAAGAAACTACTGTTGCGGTAAATACACCGCCTGCGTCCATTCCTGTAGCTGATAGCATACCCGGATTGACTGCCAGTATGTATGCCATAGTCATGAATGTTGTGATACCTGCAAGAACCTCAGTCTTTACTGTTGTGTTGTGCTCCTTCAATCTAAAGAAACTCTCCACTGATTGATCCTCCTCCAAATTTTATTTTGGAAAAAAATATAGCCCAGGTGGGTAGGTCTAGCGAAACCTACCCGCCTGGGCTTTTATCCCTCCGGTGTAGTGCGGTGAGCACCTGTACCGCTCGGACCTGCTGGGAAAATCCCACGGAACCCTAGGTACACTTTCGCTCATAGTGATGTGATTCTCGGTCACGTCCTAGATACATCCCAACCATATTTTGGGAACTATATGAGCCATATTCTCTTCACATACTGAGTGTAGCAATATTAAAAGGATATGTCAACTTGATTTTCAATTAAACATATTTCTTTAATAAATCTTTGATTTCTGACGTTTTGAGAACCTTGCCAGTTGAAACAACCTTTTCATCGATAACTAATGCAGGGGTGGACATAACCCCATATCCCATTATCTTTCTGAAGTCTGTTTCCTTTACTATTGTAGCCTCAATTCCATCCTCTTTTACTGCTATTTCTGCATTTTTTGTCAATTCTTCGCATTTCTTACAGCCTGATCCAAGAATTTTTAGTTCCATTTTCATTCCTCCCATTATTATATAAACAAATGGCTGAAGCCATTAAATACAAACCCTATAATAAGTATACCCACTGATACTATTCCTACGAAAACTCCTAAAAGCTTTGGCTTGACAACCTTTGAAAGCATTATCATTGAAGGAAGTGATAAAGCAGTTACTGCCATCATAAAGGACATTACGGTTCCAATTCCCACACCTTTAGTTACGAGTGCCTCTGCTATGGGCAGAGTCCCGAATATATCTGCATACATAGGTATTCCCACAAAAGTGGCTACAGGTACTGAGTACCACTTATCCTGTCCTAATACGGCAGTGATAATGCTTTCGGGGATATAGTTGTGGATCATTGCTCCTATCCCAACTCCCACCAAAATGTAAACCCAAACCTTTTTGATTATGTCATCCACCTGAAGCTTGGCAAACTGAAGTCTCTGCCTGGTTGTAAGCTCGTCCTGGTCCAGGTCTAGCAAAGGGTTATTGAACACATATGACTCAACATATTTTTCAAGCTTTGCTTTACTTATTATAGTGCCGCTGATGACTGCAAGTATTACACCGACGACAACATATGCTATTGCTATCCTCCAGTTGAATATACTGGCAAGAAGGAGCACGGATGCCAGGTCAACCAGTGGTGAGGATATAAGAAATGAGAAGGTAACACCTATTGGAAGTCCTGCGCTGGTAAAGCCAATGAATAAAGGTATGGATGAGCAGGAGCAAAAAGGTGTTATTGTGCCTAGAAGCGCAGCCAGCAAATTCGCTGTTACTCCTTTAAACCTTCCTATGATCTTTCTGGTCCTTTCAGGCGGAAAGAAGCTTTGGATATATGAAATGCCAAATATAAGGAACGATAGCAGTAAAAATATTTTAATGGTATCGTAGATAAAAAAGTGAAGACTGTTTCCAAACCGGGTCGTCATACTCAGTCCGAATACATCCTCGACAAGCCGTTGGATCAAATTATAAAGCCACTCCATTTTAAGGAGCTGAGAATTAAGCCAGCTAAAAACAGACATATTGTTCCTCCTGCGATTGATGTTAAATCGAATTATTTCGATCTATACATTAAGTATAATTTAGTGTTAAGAAAGTGTCAAGAGAAGAAAGTGAATAAGTAAAAGTGAATAGTGAATAGTTCAAGACAAAAGTCCGATCAATTAAATAACACAAGAAAATGTCTTCTTTCTTCTGCTTGACGTTGCCTTACTCATAGTTCGTTTCACTGTTCACTATTCACTATTAACTATTCACTGTTCAATGTTTCTACCTCATCGCTCTTGTTGAATTGAGTACAGCAATTACTGCTACCCCCACATCAGCAAATACAGCTTCCCACATGGTGGCTAGGCCTCCCGCTCCGAGCAGGAGCACTATTCCCTTGACTCCAAGTGCAAAGGCTATGTTCTGCCATACTATTCTTCTGGTTTTCCTCGCTATTTTCAAGGCCTGAGGAAGCTTCTCAAGATCATCGGTCATCAGGACAACATCGGCAGCCTCGATTGCCGCATCTGAGCCCATGGCACCCATTGCGATCCCAATATCTGCTCTAGCCAGAACAGGAGCATCGTTTATCCCGTCTCCTGCAAATGCTAGTTTTTTCCCATTGGAGCTATTCTCCATCAGTTCTTCGACTATACCTACCTTGTCCTGTGGAAGCAGCTCATAGTATACCTTGTCAATCCCAAGCTCTGCCGCAACTCTCTCAGCAGTGTTTCTGTTGTCTCCAGTAAGCATAATAACCTTGCTTACCCCCATTGACCTCAGCTCCGATATTGCCTTATCTGCATTAGGCTTTATCCTATCTTCAATTGTTATGTGACCCTCATACTTCCCATTAATCGCAATATTTACAACAGTGCCGTCGGAACTGCCACCTTCCATGGGAATCCCACTTTTAGTGAAAAGTGAATCATTACCGATTAGAACATTCAAACCATCAACGGTTGTCTCGATTCCAAGGCCTGCATGTTCCTTATGACCTGAATCGCTGCCATTCTCAACAGGCTTACCATATGCCTCCAGGATTGACAGGGCGATGGGGTGAGATGAGTGGGCTTCAGCGATAGCCGCAACTCTGAGCAGCTCTTCCTTGGAGAGCCTGCCATTTGTATAGATCTCCGAAACCTTGAATTTGCCCTCGGTTAGAGTTCCTGTTTTATCCAAAACTACAGTATCCATATAGTTCAGTGCCTCAAGGTAGTTACCTCCCTTAACCAGGATCCCGTTCCTGGATGCTCCTCCTATACCTCCGAAAAAACCCAGAGGGATAGAGATTACAAGCGCACATGGACAGGATACTACAAGGAATATCAGGGCTCTGTATACCCAGTCATAAAAGCTTGCCCCTTCTATAAAAAGAGGTGGCAATACAGCCAAAAAAAGTGCCGTAAAAACAACTACAGGGGTGTAAACTTTTGCAAATCTCGTTATGAAGCTTTCTGTCGGAGCTTTTCTTGCTCCGGCGTCCTCTACCAGCTGTAAAATTCTCGAAACAGTCGATTCTCCATATGGCTTTGAAACCTTAACCTTCAAGAGGCCATGCCGGTTTACAAATCCCCCAAGCACTGAGTCGCCAACAGTCACATCTCTTGGCAGTGATTCTCCGGTTAGGGCTGCTGTATCCATTGATGAGGATCCACTGATGATAATGCCATCAAGGGGAACTCTTTCACCTGGCTTTACAAGTATGTCCTCCCCAATGGAAATAGCCTGAGGCTCCACCCTTCTGCTTCCATCTCCCTCAATTAGGTTTGCATAATCAGGCCTGATGTCCATAAGAGATGCTATTGACCTTCTTGACTTGTTTACGGCAAGATCCTGAAAATATTCGCCCACCTGATAAAACAGCATTACGGCAACACCCTCCGGGTATTCACCTATGGCAAAGGCTCCTATTGTAGCTACTGTCATAAGAAAGTTTTCATCAAAGATCTGACCTCTGGATATATTTCTAAAAGCTCTCAGGACGACTTCTCCTCCTGCCAGAGCATAGGCTGCAAGAAATAAAAGAAGACGTGGTATACCTTCTATGGGAAGCATTAGTCCGAAAATAAAGAGAACAGCCCCTGCTGCCACATATCTCATACTCTTGGAAGCGTGAAATCCTCCGTGGTCGTGTCCATTGTCAAGCTCTGCATTTTCAATTGTATGATCCTTATCCAATACTCTTACATGCGGTTCAAAAAAGTTTACAATTTCAACCGCTCTTTCAGATATAGATGATACCATCTCCTTATCCTCGACGGTTACTCTAAGCGTCTTGCTCACGAAATTAAGAGCGGCTTCATTTACACCTTCCATAGAATTTATCTTAGCTTCTATCCTAGAAGCACAGCTAGCTCAGTCCATCCCCTCAAGGTAAAACTCCTTGATTATCATTCTTTCGCCTCCTCCTTGTGATGATCATGTGATATATGGACAAGTCCCTGATCAAGGATATTCTTGACGTGATCGTCATCCAATGAATAATAAACAACTCTGCCATCCTTTCTGTACTTTACAAGCTCAGCCTGCTTCAATACCCTCAGCTGGTGAGAAATAGCGGACTGATTCATATCAAGAAGGACAGCTATGTCGCAAACACAAAGCTCCGATTCAAAGAGAGCCAGAAGGATCTTCATCCTTGTTTTGTCCCCAATTATTTTGAAGAAATCAGCGGCTTTATATGCCAGCCTGTCGCTTGGCATCTTTTCCATAACCTTATCGACTTTGTCCTGATGTATGACATTGCAGTCGCAGGTTGCTGATTCTGACTTTCTGTTTTCCATGCTATGACCTCCTCGTATGAATACTTGTTCATATATTCAAGTATATTATATAACACTCACTATCCGAATTTCAATACTATTATTTATTGGTCATACTACAGGACCATATGTGTGAAAGGCTTCAAGTTAAGTTTTTAACAAGGCTCCAGCGATTCTTGTAACCTGATTGTCACACACTAAATAAAATATTAATGTATAATTTACATATGAAAGGAGCTCTGGCTATGAGAAAATTTTATCCGGCGCTGATGATCTCGATTCTTATATCAACTTTATCATTAGCAGGCTGTGGTTCTTCTCAAAAGGACATGAGGGTAATGACGGCTGCTGAGGAACAAGCTCCAATGGAGATGGCTTCCGCACCTGTAATTGAGGAAGCTCTTGAATCTGATTATTTGAGAAGCCAAATAGAAAATCATATATCAGCCATAAATCCAAAGGTTAATTTGGAAAAAGGCCACTATTCCATAGGAGATCTAACCAATGATGGGATACCTGAGCTTGTACTTTTTGTCGAAAGGAATCCTGAGGATGTAAATGATCAGGGAATGCTTGAGGTTTACGGTTTCAATGAGCTTGAGCACTATCTTATGGATAAGGTCCCTATGAACTATGACAATACAAACCATATATTGAGAACAGGCCTATTGTCCTATACTCAGCAAGGTATTCTCTTAAGCAATCAGGTGGGGTCCCAAGCCAGCGTTACCTATGGATTCATTCTTGAGGATGGAAAGCTTAAAAGCATACTGAATCCCAAAAAGATTAATCTGGTAAGTGTTACTGCCAATAACAGCATTGAGGATATGAATGGAGATGGAATCCTCGACTTCAGTATATATACCATCGATCCCGAGACAAAGCTAAGCGACTCCAAGGAAGCCAATAGGATCCTACTATGGTATAACTGGGATGGCAAAGACGGTGCAAGGGTACTCCAGCCTGATTGGACGACACTTCAAAGGTCATCAATAAACAGCGATGCTTCTGCTGGAGCAAGGAGCTTCACAGCGGTCAGTCAGCCTGTTCCCGGTAGTGATGATTTTATACCGGCCCTGAAGGAGTTGGCAAAGGATGCACCCAAGGATGAGATAGTGTCTTACCTGTCTTCTCATATTGATAATCTGGAGATAAATTCACCATACAGGAGCCTAGATATAGCTGCTTTAATAAACAGGTTTGCAAAGGGATCCTCGTTCGATGCATTTCTTGCTTCTAATTCCTTAAGTATAGAGGATATAAACAATTCTGATGTAATTGGAAGGAAAGGGGTGCTATCCAATCAGTCTGAGCTGAAGGATCTGCTGTTGAAAAATCTCGAGCTTGGATATTTGCTTAAGGCTGTGGATGGAAGATATGAGTACAAGGTAGATTACAACGGTATTGCTGAGCAATTCGGAGATATTCTTACAAATGAGTTCAAAGGATATCTGAGGATCATGTCTAAGGAATCCATCAATCCTCATCTTGTGGAGGGGAGCCTTAAGCTTGAAAGAGCCGAGCTAGCCCAAAGACTTATTGAGATCGAAAAATTCAGACTCACCTATAGCTATTCTCTAAGACTGGATAAGGTGCTTGAGCTTTACGCATCATATATGGATTCACTTCTTTATAGAAACAAGAATGGATATGGTGTGGATCCGTCGACCGGTAAGGTTGCCCCAGGTCATATTCAGGAGCTAAAAGCATTGACGATCGAGTTTCCTGGGAGCTATTTCACGGATGTTATAAATAAGCTTTTAACTTCACCTTCTGTAACCTCCAGCGGAATAGTTGATCAAAAAACCAAGGAAGAGATCAGAAATCTCATCCCATAAGAAAAACCTGTGCGCCGGCACAGGTTTTTTTGTTGTCTCTAGTATAATTGATCCATATCATTCTTTTCTGGTACAGACTCATCCTCTGATGGGAGCCCCATACCGCTTCTGTAATGTTGATACAGCTTAGCCACTGTTGCTTCGTGGTATGGTTTTACAAATATGCCTCCTATTCCGAAGAACAGGCTTCCGAGAAGATACCAGCCGATGAAGGAGAGGTCAAGGACAAATATTTCCCCCTTCTGTCCGTTTGTCATCATTGTGCTTAGCTCCTTTGCATCAGTAAAAGTCAGCTCGGGATCTTCAGCTAGAATATATGGTATCATTCTGTATTGGTAGTATTTAATTATCCCCGGGATTATCAACAGAAGTCCCCAAAGAAATATAAATAGGTCCATAAGGAACATCTTTGTCGCAATGGGAATCCATTCGCCCTTTCTGAGAGTTGAGAAAAGTGTTCCAACGGAAGCCTCTCCTTTAAATCCCCTTATGAAGAATCTCTTTTCACCTACCTGAAGTGCATTCCCAATAATTATTGCTACTACTATGGAAAAAAGTATGAACAATGCAAAGGCAGTTGCACCCACTGCAATCTGGAATGGATTGTCCAAACCAATACCTTCTATCATAGTTCCAAATTCATTCCCAGGTCCAAAGTTGATTTCGAAGTTGTATTCTCCAAAATCCGGTGACATATAGTCAGTTTCACGGGATGACCTCCCGCTTCCTCCTGTGAGCAGGCTTACTATAAGACAGACCGCAAAAGCCTTCCAGTAGTTCCTCTTGAGAAACTCTTTGGCTTCTGCTTTCAGATCTCTTCTTGTCCACATACTAAACACCTCCTTCTGTCATTGTAGCACTTTTAACAATCTAAAACAACAGAATTAAGCTATTATAGCATAAGAACCCAGTTTTGGAATCCAAGCTGAAATTCCTCTTCTTCCTTTGGCAGCTCAGGCAATATTTTTTCTCTTGCCACTGCAAGCATAAGCTTGATCCTATTTTCCTGATTGACTCGTGTAGCGCCGGGATCGTAATCTATGGGAACTATGTTGGCCTCAGGATATTTTCTCTTGATGTTTGAAACCACTCCCTTGCCTACTATATGGTTTGGCAGACAGCCAAATGGCTGTGTAACTACTATGTTGCCATAACCGTTCTTTATCAGCTCGACTATCTCAGCTGGAAGGAACCATCCCTCTCCCATTTTACATCCAAGGCCGATTATATCCTTAACAAGCTCCTTCATGTGAACAAATGGAGAGGGGGCGATAAAGCTGCTATAGGTCTTAACAGCATCTATTATCAATTCCTCCATTTTCCCCAGATACTCATTCACTTTACCTAAAATGAAGCTCTTAAAGAAGGATCCTCCATAAAGCTGGTAGTCAATTACTCCGTTCTCCATACAATACATGAGAAAACCCAGAAGTCCCGGGACCATAACCTCACAGCCTTCTGACATCAGAAAATCCTCAAGGTTATTGTTCCCAAGACTGGAGTACTTCACATAGATTTCCCCCACTATGCCTACCTTGGTTTTTTCCGTATCCTGTCTTTGGATTCTATCAAAGCTGGTCACTATATCCCTTAGATTGCTTTTCAGTTCCGCCAGATGGATACCTCTCATTACTTCAAGTTGCTGAGCCAACTCATCAACCCATTTATTCACAAGGGCATCGGTCTCCCCCTGGTTGATCTCATATGGCTTGACCTGATTCTTCAAAAGCATGAGAATGTCACCGTATACGATTATCGCTGCAGATTGTCTAAGCATTGGTATCGAGACCCTGAAGCCGCTGTTTTTCTCCATACCGCCTGCATTTAGCGATATTACGGGGACGTGGCCATACCCCGACTTTATCAAGGCCTTCCTTAAAAGATGTATATAGTTGGAAGCTCTGCAGCCTCCTCCTGTCTGAGTTATCATAAGGGCTACCCTGTTAATGTCATACTCTCCTGATTCCAAGGCATCGATCAGCTGACCAATTACCAGCAATGCCGGGTAACATGTGTCGTTATGTACATTTCTCAGGCCGGATTCCACCACTGAACGGCCCTGGTTTTTAAGTACCTTCAGGTTATAGCCAAAATTTCTGAACACTTTCTCAAGCAGTGCGAAGTGAACCGGCAACATGTCGGGGCAAAGGATAGTATAATCCCTCATATCTCTGGTAAATTCCACTCTGTTTACTCTTGTACCCATACCTAAAAAGCCTCCTTAAGACCTTTGTTCAATAGCCGCTAAAAGACTTCTGATACGAATCTTTACTGCTCCAAGGTTCGTTATCTCATCTATTTTCAATTGGGTGTAAATCTTCCCGTTATCTTCCAGAATTGCCTTTACTTCGTCAGAGGTTATTGCATCCAGACCGCATCCGAAGGATACCAGCTGGACCAACTCCGTATTAGGTCTTCTTGATACCAATTCAGCAGCTTGATATAGTCTTGCATGGTAGGTCCATTGGTTAAGTATGTCTGTTGAGGTCTTTCCTCCAAGATGACCTATTGAATCCTCTGATAATACAACAGCATCAAACTCTGAAATCATCTTCGCTATCCCATGATTGACCTCCGGATCAACATGGTATGGTCTGCCAGCCAGAACGATAGCCAGTTTATCCTTTTCTTCTGCGATTTTTAAGTACTCCTCACCTTTTTGCCTTAACCTCTTCAAGTACCCTTTGTATTCGATGATACCTCTGTCAACAGCCAGTTTAACGTCATTGAGCTTGATATCCTTGTACCATTCTCTGAGGATCTCATGAAGTCTCTTCGCCAGTATCCTCTTATTGTTCAGCCCCAGATATTCATAGAAAAATCTTGTACCTGCTATTCTATCGACATTTGCCGCAATGACCTCAGGGTAATATGCTACGACAGGGCAGTTAAAATGGTTGTCTCCGGATTTTTCGTCCAGATTATAAGTCAGGCAAGGGTAAAATATTGCATCAACACCCTGATCCAATAGATACTCAATATGACCATGCACTACCTTTGCAGGGAAGCAGACTGTATCAGAAGGGATGGTGTGCTGCCCTTTGATAAACATTTCCCTGGTCGAGAAAGGCGATGGAACAACCTCAAAGTCGAGGAGAGTAAATACTGTGTGCCAGAAGGGCAAAAGCTCGAACATATTCAATGCCATCGGCAAGCCTACCCTTCCTCTTCTTCCTTTTATAGGAACATAGTTTTTTAGAAGATCTAGCTTGTACTCATATATATTAAACCTTTCCTCTGGAGCTTTCTGTCTTATAGGTCTCTCACATCTGTTTCCACCTATGAACTTTCGATCATCTCCAAAGGAGTTCACTGTAAGTCTGCAGTTATTCTCACATAATCCACAGAGTACCACTTTTACCTTGTGGTCAAACCCCTGAAGGTCTTCTCCGGCCAATAGGCTGGTAGTTTCGGAACTTCTTCTCTTCTTGGAATATAGCGCTGCTCCATATGCTCCCATAAGTCCTGCAATGTTTGGTCTTATTACCTGATGCTGAAGTTCATCCTCAAAAGCCTTAAGCACAGAATCATTATGGAAGGTTCCTCCCTGGACAACAATATTATGTCCCAGATCTTTGGCTGAGGATGCTCTGATTACCTTGTATAATGCATTTTTGATAACACTTATGGAAAGACCTGCGGAAATATCCGCAATGGTTGCTCCATCCTTCTGCGCCTGTTTTACAGATGAATTCATAAATACAGTGCATCTGGAGCCCAGGTCTACGGGATTTCGGGAATATATGCCAAGCTGTGCAAAATCCCTTATATCATAGCCCAAAGCTTCTGCAAAGGTCTGAAGAAATGAGCCGCAGCCAGAGGAGCATGCCTCATTTAGGAATATGCTGTCGATTACTCCATCTCTGATCTTGAAGCACTTAATGTCCTGGCCGCCTATGTCGATAATGAAATCGACATCAGGCTTATACTTCTTTGCAGCTGTGTAATGAGCTATCGTTTCCACAACACCAAAATCAAGCCTGAATGCATTCCTCATCAGATCCTCACCGTAGCCGGTCACTGCAGAGGATTTGATTTTAATAGCTGGATAGTTCTCGTAAAAATTCATCAGAAAATCCTTTATGAGAGGTACAGGATTCCCTTGGTTTGGGGTGTATATTGAATGGAGGATAGTGTCATCATCTGCCATTATCACGGCCTTAACTGTAGTAGAACCAGCATCTATGCCAAGATATGCATTCCCGTTATATGTACTGGGATCTGTATAGGATACCTGTTCCCTGTCATGACGAGCTTTGAATATCAAGTATTCCTCCTCGGTTTCGAAGAGCTTTCCAAGGCCGTTAAAGCTTCCCTCTTCGCCTGTGTTGATCAAATCCTCCATAAGCTCATCCAGATCCAGCTTCCTTTCATCTGAGCTGTAGGCTGCTCCAATAGCCACATAATAAAGGGAGTTTTCAGGACATACTCCGTTGACTCCAAGGGTATGGTTGAAGCTCTCCCTCAGCTGGGAGAAAAAAGTAAGGGGCCCGCCGAGGTACACTATTTTTCCCTTGATCGGTCTGCCTTGAGCAAGACCGCCTATGGTCTGATTGACAACTGCATGGAAGATACTTGCTGCCATATCGCTTTTACTTGCACCCTGGTTAAGGAGGGGTTGAATATCCGACTTAGCAAAAACCCCACACCGTGATGCAATAGTGTAGGTCTTGTCGTATTCCGCTGCAAGCTGGTTCATATCTGTCAAACTAACACCCATAAGGGTCGCCATCTGGTCGATAAAAGCTCCCGTGCCACCTGCGCAGGATCCGTTCATTCTTACCTCCATGCCATTGGAAAGAAACAGTATCTTTGCATCCTCTCCCCCCAGCTCGATAACGACGTCTGTGCCTTCTATCAGCTTCATGACAGAAAGTCTCGTAGCATAAACCTCTTGTACAAAGGGTATTTTGAATTTTTGGGCAAGACCCATACCTGCAGAGCCGGATATCGATAGATAAGCCTCTTTCAGGTCAGGGAACCTACTTTTTATTTCCTCCAATAGCTTTACCGTTTTTTCCCTTATCTGGGAATAATGCCTTTCATAAGAGTGAAAGACAAGCTTCTCATCAGAATCCAGCACCACACACTTGAGTGTTGTTGACCCTACATCCAGACCGATTCTCATTTATGATCACCTTGATTCCTCATATTATAGCTCTATCTTACACCAGATATTTACAAAAGTACATATGTCAAAAGCTGGTTAAAGAGTGTCTTGAAAGTTGGAGGTTTGCATGCGATGAATCGCAGTGAATAGATACTGGTGAATAGTGAATAGTAAAAAAAGCAGTAAAAAAAGCCACAGACCCTTAACTAATATTCAGTTTAGCTAATCTCTGCTATCCTGAACCCTAGTTTAGAGTCAGTTCACTATTCACTATTACTTGGGATCTACCCTCTTTGGTAATTTGGTGATTCCTTGGTTATCATTATATCGTGAGGATGATTCTCTACTAGCGATGCCGCAGTGATCTTGATCATCCTGGATTTCTCCTGGAGCTCAGATATATCCCTTGCTCCAACATAGCCCATACCTGACTTAAGTCCCCCTATAAGTTGGTAAACGACTTCTCCCAGCTTGCCCTTGTAGTGGACTCTGCCCTCTACCCCTTCAGGAACATACTTCTTTGTATCCTCCTGGAAGTATCTGTCCCTGCTGCCAGAATCCATAGCTCCCATAGAGCCCATCCCTCTATATTCCTTATATCTCCTGCCTTCGTAAAGAACTTCCTCACCAGGGCTTTCCTCAGTGCCTGCAAACAATGATCCTGCCATTACTACATTAGCTCCGGCTGCTATCGCCTTTGTTATATCTCCTGAGTACTTGATTCCTCCATCCGCTATAACAGGGATCTCATATTCAGCAGCTGCCCTCGAGCAGTTCATAACTGCAGTTATCTGTGGTACTCCAATACCTGTAACTACTCTTGTGGTACATATGGAGCCAGGACCGATCCCCACCTTGATGCAGTCAGCTCCAGCCTTGATAAGGTCGATGGTTGCCTCTGCTGTAGCAACGTTACCGGCTATTACCTGAAGATCAGGGTAATTGGATTTAATTTTTGAAACAGCATCGAGGACCCCTTTGGAATGACCATGAGCTGTATCAACTGTAATTACATCTACCTGGCTTTTAACAAGAGCTGCGATCCTTTCCATCATGTCATTTGTCACTCCGACGGCTGCCCCTGCTAAAAGTCTTCCCTTTGAGTCTCTGGCTGAATTTGGAAACTCAATGGACTTCTCGATATCCTTTATAGTGATCAGCCCGCTCAGTTTGAAATCATCGTCAACCAGAGGCAGTTTCTCGATTTTGTAATGCTTCATGATCTCAAGGGCTTCATCCATGCTTATATCTATAGGTGCTGTCTTAAGGTTCTCCTTAGTCATTACCTCGTCGATTTTCCTTGTGATGTCCTTTTCAAATCTTATATCCCGATTTGTTAGTATTCCGACCAATGTATTTGATTCATCTACAATGGGAACTCCGGATATCCTGTATCTCTCCATAAGCTCAAGAGCATCTGCAACTATATGGTCCCTTGACAAATAGAACGGGTCGGTTATAATACCATGCTCGCTTCTCTTAACTCTGTCTACCTCAAGCGCCTGCTTCTCAATAGACATATTCTTGTGAATTATTCCTATTCCGCCCTCTCTGGCCATAGCTATTGCCATTCTGGACTCAGTCACAGTATCCATGCCTGCACTCATCAATGGAATATTTAGCTTTATTCTCTTTGTCAGTTGTGTTCCAACGTTCACGTTCCTCGGCAGCACCTCAGACTTGCCGGGTAGGATGAGAACGTCGTCAAAGGTCAAACCCTCACCTACGAATTCCAAATCATACTCCCCCTTTTATTTCCTGTCCAACGATATTTTCTTAATAATGTAACAAACCTTGAGTTTTATGTCAAGGAATGTTTGAAAAGAAAAGGACTCTTTCGAGTCCGATTATTTAAGCAATTCTATTCCTTCTTTTGCAGTATCGATAGCTTCCTGGAGATTTTGAAGTGCCAGTTCTCTGTTATGAAAACCTTCACTGTTCTCCACGAAAACAAAGTCCCATTTGAACTGAGCGATCCTGTGCTTATTCCTCGCTTCCTCAAGGATCTGGTCTGAGACTGTTTGCGAAGATGTTTGTGCTTTCAGCATTTCTATCAGCTCAAGGAGTGCGGTTGTACCTTCATTCATCTTATCCTCTACCTGTTTCTGGACACCTTCAACCTTGGCAGTAAGTGATGATGCGGTTTCATCCTGATGACATCCCAGGCAGGAGCTTTCTATTGTCTTCAATGGACTGGTCCAGTGGTGTGATTTGAAGCTCTCAAGCACTGTTCCTTCAGTCTCAGGCATATGGCAATCCACACAGGTCAGGTTGAATTTTGCATGAAGTCCTGATTGATAAGTTTCAAATTCGGGGTGCTGCACTTTAAGCATCTGAGTTCCTGTAGAAGGGTGGGTCCAGTCGGAATAGCCTATACCGTCAAAATAGGCCAGCATATCATCCGTATCAACTCCATTTTGCCATGGCAATACTATTTCCTTAGTATCCGGATCCTGATAATATTCCACATGGCATTGTGCACAAACCTGTTCAGTGGGTTTGTATTCTTTTTTAAGTTGAACAACTCCGGTAAGGAAATGTCCTCTCGAAACATTGATGACTCCCGGTGTATTTTTATGGCAGTCATAACAGCTGATTGTATTCTGCATCATAGGGGTGACCTCATCAAAGGTCATCTTGTTGGCCTTCACGCCCTCCTCTTCAAGCAGCATAAGGTAATCAGGCGATTTGCACGCAAAGCAGCTGGCAGCAGACTTAGGTCTCTCTGTATGTATTACATCCTCCAATGCATAAACATGACCTCTAGCCCTCAAGTATTCTATACTGAAGCCGTAGCCCTCATAAAATACCTTAAGTTCAGGGTATTTCTCAAGATAGTCTATTGGCACTGAGCCTCCAAAAGTGGTCGCTTCCATCTCCGAGTTTCTCATGTAGGTCTCATAAACGTCAGGATGATCATCCTCCCATTCAGCCGCTGGTATGACTGATTCCGGTTTGGAGCATCCTACCAGAATAAGAGAAAAAATCAAACTAATAGCTAAAATCCTTGTTCTCATGTTCCCTCCTCCTCATTGAGTATTCCTGTTCTATTCTTATACCCACTGTGTCGGAATTTTCACATAACTCTTCACATAAAAAATCCTGGCTAAAAAACCAGGATTTACTTGTATACTTACTTCATTTTCATTGGGGTCCTGATGAAATTTTCCCAGTTGTGTGCAATCGGCCTTATGATTTGAGGCCCAATTTTTGAGATCACCACCAACTGCGGTCGTTCTCTGACAGCTGTTTCCTTAATGTGCAGCCTATTCCCCACTACGTCGATCTGGCTCCAATCACCATCTACCCTAGCGAAGCCCTTTATCCTGTAAGCGTCTCTTTTTACACTTTCAACGAATGACTCAAGACCTGATAGCATAATATCCTCGTCAAACTCTATCATTATTGTCTTTGGCTTGTTCTCAGGTGTATTTGTTGTATCTTCGCTTTCATTCCAATGATACTTCATAAGGTCTTCCTCAAGGAAGCCATAATCAAGTTTTCCATAATTGGTAGTCTCGATAGGTACGATTTGGTTTATTTCCCGGATCCTTTTTATTATCTCAGATAACTTGTCATCATCGACGAGGTCAGTCTTACTTAGAGCAACGAGGTGGCAATGCTTTATCTGCCTCTCCACTGTTTCCAGATCCTCCAGCTGTTCCAAAAAGTTCTCAGCATCAACTACACATATGGCTCCCTTGTAATTATACACATCGCCTTTGAAATCACTAACTCCTGCTAGGATGTCCCCGATATTCGACGGGTCTGCCAAGCCTGATGATTCAACAAAAAGGTAGTCTAAGTCCCTGTCAGCCATCTCCATCATACCATGTGCAAAGTTAAGCTTTAGGCAGGAGCAGAAAATTGAGCCTCTGTTTATCTCAATAAGCTCAAGACCATCCTTTCTAATTATATCTCCATCTATACTTATCCTGCCAAATTCATTCATAATTACTCCCAGCTTCTTATCTGACAGATCGTTTAGTATATTGGTAAGTAGTGTGGTCTTACCCGCTCCAAGGAAGCCAGTAAGAAGATAAAGGTCGATTTTCTTATTCAATTCTTTCCCTCCAAAATTATATATGATTCTAATGCAAACAGGTCCAGTCGCCTCCGGCAAATGAACCTGAAATACTAGTGCTTGATTATTAAGCTTTATTGATTGCTTGCCTTAGGTTTCCGATTGCAAATACAGTCTTTCTTAGGACCAACTATGTAGTTAATGTATTCGAACAAGTCATCTACCACTGGCTTGTTGACGGAGTAACACATCCACTTACCCTGCTTTTTGCACTTTACCAGCCCAGCTCTGACCAGGATCTTCATATGGTGAGAAATAGTGGGCTGTGTAAGCTCTAAACCTTCCATAATGTCGCAAGCGCACATTTCCCCACAGGAAAGCATGTCAAGAATCAAAAGCCTGTTCCTGTCGGATAATGCTTTGAGAACTTCAACTCTTCGATCCATTTTATCCTCACACCCCTTGAATCAATCAATAAATATCTATCTATGTGATTATGGTATATCATTGTCCATAATTTGTCAATGTGTTTGAGGAAAATTGTTTCAATTTTGTCAAAATATTTACCGGCACGAAATAAGAACTTAATAAATCTTATAAATTACACATAATTTTCTTCTGGATCTTTGAATTAAATTTGAGATATGAACCATATCCTGTTACTTCTAGATATGTTTGTGTCAATTAAAATCATGACTACCGGCTTAGCCGGTAGTTTGCTCTGCCCCTATAAGGGGCTCTTACTGGCATGCGCCTGCAGGCGCATCGAAACGGTTTGCCAACCGCATTACTTCCCCAATTGCCGCTGAAGCGGCTTACTTCCTATTACCTTTTACTTGCTCGCCCGTGAACGGGTCTACATATTCACTCATCGATATTTGCTCTGCGATTTTATCTTCCTGTATTTGGTTCTTAATATACTCTTCGATCTTTTTCGCATTTTTACCAACTGTATCGACATAATAACCTCTACACCAGAAGTGACGATTCCCATACTTGTATTTTAGGTTAGCATGTCTATCGAATATTATCAGTGAGCTCTTACCTTTCAAGTATCCCATTATCTCTGAAACACTATACTTTGGAGGTATTCTTACAAGCATGTGGACATGATCCACACAGCACTCCGCTTCGATTATTTCGATTCCTTTTCTCTCACACAATTCTCTAAGTATTTTACCGATATCTGCTTTCAATTTCCCAAAAATTATTTGTCTCCTGTACTTAGGTGCGAATACCAGATGATACTTACATTCCCATGTTGTATGTGATAAACTATTTTTGTCCATTGGATACACCTCCTGTGATATTTACTGTGGTTGGCAAACCCACTTTATTTTATCACAGGGGGTGTTTTACTTGAAGCTAAAGCTCTTTCCACCACCTGCAGAGCAGGTGGTTTATTGTATGGGATACAATAAAAAACCTGTGATCTCAGATCACAGGGCTACTCGATAATTTCCATTGGCATAATCCTTAAGATATCCAGAGTATATGAACTCCAACTCTCTGTTCCCCATTATATCCATTGGCGAGGTCAGCCCAGGGTCTTTCTGAGTTATGGTGACTCCACTGTTTAAGAGGACCTCGGAGACGAACTGAGAGCAGAAGTAGTTATACTGTCTGCTGAGGGGATAGTTGAACATGGCACTAAAAAGTCCAAGAAAGTTATAGCCATATCTGTTGCTCTCTCTTTTAAATTTATTCAGCTGCTTCACGAGAGATTCATACTGCTCCTGACTGACCTTAAGCGAGTAAAGTGCACATACTGTATTAGGAAACCTTTTAAAAGTTCCATTGTCAATATCTTCCCTGACGAACCCTGCCAATACAGGGTTATAGGGTCTTAGCCTGCCAAAGCTGTAAAGCTCTTTGAGGTCCTGGTCTAATGCTATTGACACATGGGTAAAAGGATGCCTGGTGTATATATTTATTGCCTTCGAGAACATGGATCCACTATGGGACAGAAGTATGTAAACGGTTGCTTTGGATTCCATCTTAAACACCTCAACTTATGAATATTCTATTTTCTAATTTTACTTCTTTACCAGGGTCCATGCAAGAAAAAAGTTAATCATATTTTTGTCAAACTATGACAGAAAAAATTTTTTTCAGATAATATAGATTGAGGAGACCCAACGGGCAAAGCCTGTGGATCTCCTCAATATAAAACTGACTTCTATGGTTACTACATCATACCGCCCATGCCGCCCATACCACCCATTGCAGCCATTGGATCTTCCTTCTCGATATCAACTACTGCACTTTCAGTCGTGAGGACCATTGCCGCAACGCTTGCTGCGTTTTGAAGCGCGGAACGAGTTACCTTAGTTGGGTCTACTATACCTTTCTCTACCATGTTGACATACTCTTCAGCCATTGCGTCAAACCCTATTCCAGGTTCTGCAGCTTTTACCTTTTCAACTATGATTGAGCCTTCAAGCCCAGCATTTGCTGCGATTTGTCTTACCGGTTCCTCCAGCGCTCTCAGTATTATGCTGACTCCTGTCTTTTCGTCTCCTGTCACTTCAGAAAGAAGCTTCTCCACTCTTGGCATCGTGTTAAGAAGAACTGTTCCGCCTCCAGGGACTATCCCCTCTTCAACGGCTGCTCTGGTTGCTGCCAAGGCATCCTCAATTCTTAGCTTTCTTTCCTTGAGCTCAGTTTCAGTTGCTGCTCCAACCTGGATCACTGCAACTCCTCCTGATAGCTTAGCCAATCTTTCCTGAAGCTTTTCGGAATCGAACTCTGACTCGGTTATTTCAATTTGTGCCCTGATTTGTTTGATCCTGTTTTGGATAGCCTCTTCACTGCCCTCGCCATTTACGATTACGGTTGTTTCTTTATCTATCTTAACCTTTGCGGCTCTTCCAAGCATATCTAACTTAGCTTCCTTAAGCTCGTAGCCAAGCTCCTCGCTGATGACCTTTCCGCCTGTTAGGATAGCAATGTCCTGAAGCATTTCTTTCCTCCTGTCGCCGAAGCCGGGAGCCTTAACTGCAACACAGTTGAATGTACCTCTCAGCTTATTGACAACAAGTGTTGCCATGGCCTCGCCTTCGATATCTTCAGCAATTATTACTAGAGGCTTGCTCATCTGGACTATCTGCTCAAGCACAGGTAGTATTTCCTGGATATTAGAAATCTTCTTATCTGTAATTAGGATAAATGGGTTCTCATACTCAGCTACCATTTTCTCAGTGTCGGTTACCATGTAAGCTGAAACATATCCTCTGTCAAACTGCATCCCCTCAACGACTTCTAATGTCGTGCCCATTGACTTGGATTCCTCAACAGTAATTACTCCGTCGTTTCCTACCTTCTCCATAGCAGCTGCAATAAGATGACCGATCTCCTCATCTCCAGCAGAAATGGATGCTACCTGAGCTACAGCTTCCTTCGATGCTACAGGAACTGAAGCAGCCTTGATCCCTTCAACAGCCTCATGTACTGCTTTCTTGATACCCTTTTGAAGCACCATCGGATTAGCCCCTGCTGCAACGTTCTTAAGTCCTTCTCTTATGATTGCCTGAGCAAGAAGGGTTGCTGTGGTAGTTCCGTCTCCAGCCACGTCGTTAGTCTTTGTTGCTACCTCTTTAACGAGTTGAGCTCCCATGTTCTCATATTTATCCTCAAGCTCTATCTCTCTAGCAATTGTAACACCGTCATTAGTTATTAGAGGTGAACCGAATTTTTTTTCAAGTACTACGTTTCTCCCCTTGGGTCCAAGAGTTACCTTTACTGTATCTGCCAGCTTATTGATACCTTTTTCCATTGAACGGCGTGCGTCTTCGCCGAATTTTATCTCTCTCGCCATATAAATACACTCCTTTTTTTATTAGTTGTTAGTTAGTTGGTTAGTTGGTTAGTGGTTAGTAGATAGTAGGTTTATAAGTATTCTTAACCATTCACTATTCACTGTTCACTATTCACTATTCACTATTTACTGTGAATTGGGTTACTCAACTACCGCCAGTATGTCCATCATTTTAAGGATAGTAAGCTCTACTCCGTCTACCTTGACCTCAGTTCCGGCATATTTTGAGAATATAACCTTGTCTCCAACCTTAACCTGCTCTTTCTTCTTCTCATCGTTAAGGATCTCATCCCCAATTGCCACTATTTCAGCCATCAAAGGCTGCTCCTTTGCTGTTGAGGGAAGTACGATACCACTCTTGGTCTTTTCTTCCGCCTCTACCTTCTTGATTATGATTCTGTCTCCTAAAGGTCTAAGATTCATCAATATTCCTCCTTATCACTATCTTTTTATTGTTAGCACTCACTTATACCGAGTGCTAACATCTACTTATAATAATACTCGAAAATATAAAGCTAATCAAGTATATTTTTTTACTAAAAAACCCTGATTAGCTTTAATCTTTGAAAATATCTCAATTAAATTGTTGATTTCTGTATGAAACTCGATTTTTCTTCCAATATCTCGATTTTTAGAACAAACCTGCAACCAGATAGTAAATAATTGGTATAAAGACTGCAGGCAGCATATTGGCCAATTTGATCTTTTTAAGGCCCAAGGCGTTTACCCCAATTGCCATTATAAGGATACCTCCAACTGCAGACATCTCGTTTATAACCTCAGGTGTCATAAAATCCTTTACTCCTCCTGCCAAAAGAGTTATTCCCCCTTCGTACAGCAGTACAGGTATCGCAGCAAATGCAACTCCGATCCCCATGGTTGACGCAAGTATAATTGAGACTATGAAGTCCAGTACCGATTTAGCGAATAGAGTCTCGTGATTTCCGGTCAGACCGGATTCAACAGCTCCCAGTATAGCCATTGCACCAATACAATACATCAGGGATGCAGTAACAAATCCCTTTGAGAATGTAGAATCCTTTTGACCAAACCTGCTCTCCAGATTTCTCCCCAGATTTTCAAGGCCTGAATCTATATTCAGCCATTCTCCAATTATGGTCCCAATGACAAGACTTGCAAGCACTAGTATAACGTTCTGCATCTCAATTGCACTCATAAGACCCAATACTATTACAGCAAGTGATATCCCATCCATTATAGTGTTTGTGTAGGACTCCTTGATCCCCTTTTTCAAAACCAACCCTATCAAAGCCCCGAATAATATACCGAGGCTGTTAGCAACCGCACCAAGCATTCTATCACCTGTCCATTCTTATTAGTTTATTAATACAATGATACAGTAAAATGCTTCGATGTGCTATAGAAATCAGTGAATAAGTAAGAGTGAAAAGTGAATAGTTTCAATTCACTGTTCTCTATACACTATTAACTATTCACTGCCGAGAGGCACTATGAAGCTATTAGTCCAATCTGGCATAGGTGGATTTGTACCTTCCTTAAGCATTGCCTGCCAGTCCTCATCAGTAAGTCTAGTTGGATGTATAAATTCGTGGAAGCTGAATACTGCCCCCCTTGTAAGATAAACCTGACCCTTTATCGGAACCGCTACATATATCTCATAAGCCGGCCCTACACCTGCATGCATCATTCCGTCCCGTCCAATTGTATGATAATCAGCTACCACCGCCATATTCTTATCAGTTTCAGAGGTAATCTCAAACCATCTCATTCCATCTCCTGCAAAGGAGCTGGTCAAATCTTCAAGTATTCCGCCATATATCTTTATCCTGTCATATTCCTCCTGGGTGAGAGGTTCTCCGGCCAGTTGCTTTTCTGTTGCAGATACAAGAAAATCAAGGAGCCACTGGAATCTTTCCATCTTGATATCGATTTCGTCCACAGGTATATTCCATGTCTTGAGGGATTCCCTTGAGTATTGTGTTAACCAGGAAAGCCTTTTATAAACCTCAAGATTTGGCTCTATGTAGCCAATGCCCTCGACGTACTCTTCTCCGCCCATCTCGGCTCCTGACTGTTTGCCATAAAGAACAGTGTCATGCTTGAGCTCGGACCATGATCCCAGTGCAGTATTCAAGCTTTTATCAAGCCAGGCATCGTTCTTCATGAAGTAAGGATATTCCTCTTTAGGCAGCTCAATCAAAGCCTTCAGCACCCACATCCAGCCTGTATACATATTGTTCTTCCAATCCTTCTCCTCGTACTTCGCAAATTCCTCTCTAAGTCGCTCAAGCTCCTTGGGGTACTCAGTCCACTCTTTGTTGATGGGATTTTGAAGCTGCAGCTCCTTGGCTCTGTCCGATCCAAGCACAGCCATTACGTCCAGTCCTGAAGGAATAGGTCTTAAAACGGGATAAACCAGCTCCTGGATCATCTGAGCATCCATCACATATCTCTGCCCCATGAACCTGAACTGCTTCCCGACAGGATAGTCAATGCCTGCATATCTTGCCTGGATTTTAGGCTCAGGTAACTTCTCGATCTCAGCGTAAAATGTATCAAGCTTTGTGCTATCAGAGATTTCATCCGCAGGAAATTCTTGTCCATAGACCATATTCGCTATGCCTATGTAATCTCTAATCCCCAAATCATCTGAATTGCCTACAAAAAAGGCAGTTGGCGAGTAGATCTTCCCCCAAGATTCCATAATGTCCGGATTGTCATCAACCATTTTTGCCATCAGTATAGCCTGTTTTGTCAGGTCCAGGTATCTCGTTTGCTTGTCCTTATATAAAGGCATAGGCGCCTGACCGTACCACATCATAGATAGGAAATAGGTACCAAGGTCCTCGCTTCTGGTGTAATGTCCTCTGACCTGATATTGGCTGTAATCAAGCTCAAACGGAAATATTGAGGATTCCTGGAATCCTGCCTTGTTAATGATCTTATCGTACTCAGAGTCTATCATACTTAACATTTCTGAAGGTATGCCATCAGGCAGATCCTGCTTCAACAGCCTTTGAGCAACCCCAAAGAAAGCAATATTTCTACCCTGTATACTTTTCAGATCAGTATCATTAAGATCCCCATAAAGCTTGATCGACTCCTCCAGCATCCTGTTGGTCATATCTTTATTGATCTGGATCAGATGCTTATCCTCCAGGGTCCTTAGGGTATAGTCATAGAAAATATGGTACACCTGAAGCACTGAATCGGTGGTGATAAACGATGGTATCTCTTCATATTCATTGTGCTCGTAGATGAAGAACAACTGCTCTTCCTTCGAAGGATTTACAAAGAATCCATTATCAGCGAGCATCTTCTTTTGCTCCTCACCAAGGCCAGGAAATTTATCCAGATTTATGATATTGGAAAGATCACTGGATACAATAGGCTCAATTGGATCATTCTCAATGTCAGGAGCTTCCACTGGATCCTCCGATGGACCAGGTATGGTCTCTGACGGTTCCTTGCCGCCAGTATTAATGCCGCAGCCGGTTATAAAGATTGAAACAGCGATAAACAGCATCATCAGTTTTAGCTTATTATTCCTCATCAATACTCCCTCCATTCAAGTTTATCATCACTTATTCCAACTACCGCCTTGATATTCTTATTATTAAGTGATCCGGTCAGCGATAGCTCTCCTTCACTTTCATAAATTTTTTTGATTGTCTGCAACTCAGCTGTTTGAAGAAATCCCTCAAAACCAAAACCCCTCCACTTGTAGCTGTTTATGACCATACTACCCTCCTCAAGGTATTCAGAGGATACTATCTCACATATACCATCTCCATCAAGGTCATAAATAATGAAATCATCAAATGGTTTTGAAAGCCTCGACCCTCTCCAGAAGGGCGACAACTTTTCACCGTTGAAGCTGTAGATAAATGGACGCTTTGCCATTATCTGATGTAAAGGTGACTCCTTATATACACCCAAGGCTATCTCTTCATCCCCGTCGCCGTCAACATCTCCTGTCATGATCTTCCAGGGCTTAAGCTCCGAGGCATTCCATCTGAGGAGCTCTTTTCTGCCACCCTCCAGTGAATAGATTATTACCTCGTTACCATATTCCTGCCACCGTCTTCCTTTAAGTACGACCAGATACTGATCCTCCCCTCCGGTCAATCTGCCTATAGCATGATCCTTGGTGTTGTCGAGAATAAAGCCTGCAAAAAACAAAAAAAGGAGCATTAGTACAAGAATCTTCAAAGCTCGAAAACACTTAGTCATATTGCTCCCTCCTTCTATTCAATTTGATTATATCAACTGTTTCCAAGAGATTGGTTACGATTGGGTGACAATATCACTTTCCTATTCCCAGTTCCCTTGCATAGTAGAAAAGGTACTGCTGTGCATAGCCTGCCAGACTACCGAAAAGCCTTTCTCCCGAATCCTCCAGTTCTTTTTTTGTTGCAGGCCGCTTGAAATAGAAATATTCCATTACCCTTTTTACCCAGACATCTACTGGGAATGCCTCGCCCTTGTCAAATGCGAATAGCAGAATACAGTCGCTTACCTTGGGTCCCACACCGGGTAATGTTGTCAAAAGTTCCTTGGCATCCTTGTGCTCAATATCGAAGATACAGGAGGTATCAAATTCTCCATCTGCAATCCTTCTGCTTACCTCCCTCAGTCTGTCAGCCCTGAAGCCGACCCTGTAAGCTTCTCTGATGTATTCCTCGGTCTTTTCAGCAAGAGCTCCCGGTTCAGGGAAGCTATAGTGATCTCTTCCCCTATAGGTGCGGATATAATCTCCCAAATCATTCGCGATGGCTTCAACTGCTTTCTTTATTCTTGGTATCTGATTGTTTGCTGAGATTATGAAGGAGATTATTGTTTCGTAGGGATCCTGATTAAGAAGCCTCATTCCGTATCCAAATGTTATGGCTTCCTTTAGTATCGGGTCCAGTGACAGTTCCTCCTTTATCTTCCCGTAGTCCCTGTCAAGATCAAAGTAGTTATGCCAAAAGCCTCTCCATTCCTTTTCCTTTACCCCTTCTACATACAATGTCGTCCCTTCCTGAAGAAAGTTTGCCACCATACCGCCTGCAATAGCAGTATAACTTCCGTCCTCCTCCAGGTACCACCTGAAGCACTGTCCACATTCAAAAATATGCTTTATGTTGAAGTGTTCGAGGTCTTTTACAATAAGTTTGCTTTGCGATTGTTCCAATGTATAGTTCATCAGTTGTCTCCTTGGTTGAATGATAAGCATATTATACTATAAAAAGTTGCAAAGTTGGAAGAGTTGGAAATGATAAGCGTTAGGCGTTAAGCGATAGTAGGTAGTTGTTAGGTGAAGATAAGGAAATAGGTTTTGGGGACTAGGGACTGGGGGTTAGGGGAAAGGGGAAAGTTGAAGTGAATAAGTAATAGCGAATAGTGAATAGAAAAAAATCCTTCTCTAAGGCTCAGAATAACTCGGTTTGTCATCCTGAACGATAGTGAAGGATCTTGTTCATCGTTCATTATTCATTGTTCATCGATAATTTGATCTAATTGTGATCTGTGAACCGTGAACCGTGAACTTTTCTATACCAACCTACTGAGCTGGTAATTAATACCATCCTCTAAGCTTCATTGCAGTAGCAACCTTCTTAACTGAATGCATGTAGGCTGATTTTCTCATTGTTACATTGTACTCTTCCTTGATCTTCCAAAGGTCGTTGAAAGCATTGACCATAGCGATCTCTTCTTTTTCTTCAACTTCCTTCTCACTCCAGTAGTAACCATAGAGGTTTTGTACCCACTCGAAGTAGGAAACTGTTACTCCACCGGCATTTGTAAGAATGTCAGGAGTTACAAGGATCCCGTTCTTTTCAAGAATTTCATCAGCTTCAGGAGTTATAGGTCCATTAGCTGCCTCAGCGACTAATTTTGCCTTGATCTTGCCGGCATTTTCGACTGTGATGGCATTCTCAAGAGCCGCAGGGATCAGTATATCAACTTCAAGTGCCCAGAACTCGTCCAAGGAGATCATTTTTGCCTTTGGATAGTTGACAAGATTCTTGTTCTCTTTTACCCAAGCAGCCATATCTTCATAGTCAAGTCCGTCTGGATTGTAGATCGCATAAGTACCAACTTCTCTTGCCCACTCTCCAAGAGCTACTATCTTGGCACCAAGCTTTTGAACGTTTTTAACTGTAAAGCTTCCAACGTTTCCAAAGCCCTGGATTGCAACTGTTGCATGCTTGATATCTATTCCAAGCTTCTTGGCTGCTTCTCTTGTTACTACAGCAACTCCAAAGCCTGTTGCTTCGTTTCTTCCAAGTGATCCGCCCCACTCAACTGGCTTGCCTGTTATAACGCCAGTGTTCATTGAGCCTGTCAGCTTGCAATACTCATCTACCATCCAAGCCATGATTTGGCCGTTTGTATTTACGTCTGGTGCTGGGATATCTATTTTCTCGCCAAGGTACTTGTAGAGGCCTTGTATGTATCCTCTTGAAAGTCTCTCCAATTCTCCTTTTGACAGGGTTGATGGATCAACTATAATACCACCTTTTCCTCCGCCATAAGGGATACCGGTAACGCAGCACTTAAAGGTCATCCAGATGGAAAGAGCCTTTACCTCGTCGGCATTTACTCCGGGATGAAAACGTATTCCACCTTTGCCTGGTCCAACTGCGTCAGAGTGCATGGATCTAAAGCCTTTAAAAACCTTTACAGAACCGTCATCCATTTTAACAGGGATGGATAGCTCGATAATTCTCTTTGGCTCCTTAAGAAGCTCGTAAACAGCCGGTTCTAGACCAAGAGCATCGCAGGCGTCTTTAACTTGCTTCTGCGCATTCTCCAACGGATTTAGAATTTCCTTTGACATAAATTAACCCCCTTTAATTTAGCTGTGGGCAATCCCCACAAAGACTATTAATCTCGACAAAATTATATCATAGGGCAAAATTAATAGCAACCTCATAAAATGAAGTTGCTACTTAAGTCATGGTCTTGTTTTGCCTACTTCTCCTCAAGTGCTTTCAGGAAATATGAAAGGATAAACAGGCTCTCATTAAGCCTTACATTCTCCACTACTACATTACCCGGTACTATCAGGTCTGTCGGTGCAAAGTTCCAGATCCCTTTTATGCCGGATTTGATATAGATATCAGCTATCGCCTGCGCACTCTCTTTTGGAGTAGTTATGATCCCGATCTCAACATTATGCTCCTCAATAAACTGCTCGATATGATCCATGTCCCTTATTTCGATATCTCTGATCCTAAGGCCAATTACCTTTGGATTTCTGTCAAACAATGATAAGACCTTAAATCCTGCATCTTCAAATCCCTTGTAGTTCGCAATAGCCTGGCCAAGATTTCCTGCGCCTACAACAACAGCGTTGTACTTAGTGTCCAGACCAAGGATTTTCCCTAGCTCCCTGTGTAGGTCCTCAACATTGTAACCATATCCTTGCTGTCCAAATCCCCCAAAGTTGTTTAAGTCCTGTCTTATTTGAGAAGCGGTAAATCCAGTCAGCACACTTAATTCCTGTGATGATATCCTGCTAATGCCCTTGTCGATAAGCTCTGTAAGATATCTGTGGTACTTAGGCAGTCTTCTTATAACCGTAATCGATACTTGATTTTCTTTGTTCAAAGTCAATTCACCACCCATTTTCATTTGTTAAGTTATTATATCATTATGAAAAATGCATGTCAATTTATTCACATTTCATAAAACCCACTTTTTCTTGCATTTCTTCATATTATTACCCTTTTTTATGCAGGATAGTTCTGGTAAAATGGTCATATGACTTATGGAGGGATAAATATGCCTGTATTGACAGTTCAAAATATTTCAAAATCCTATGTTGTCGATCCTATAATTGAGAACATATCTTTTATGGTCGAGCAGGGTGATAAAATTGGTGTCGTAGGATTAAATGGAACAGGAAAAACCACCCTGTTTCAGATAATATCAGGAAAACTGGCTCAAGACACAGGCCAGATAATACTACAGAAAGAATTAAAGATGGGGTATCTTGAGCAGCAGACGAGAATAGAAAGCGACCTCACGCTCATCGATGAATGTCTGACTGTTTTTGAAGACCTCATAATAATGGAAAAACGTCTTAGAGAAATGGAAAATGAAATAGCGACAAGGAGCGAAATGGATCCTGATGAATTGTCACGATTAATGTCTGATTACGGCCATTTGCTTGAATCTTTTACCGACCTGAACGGTTATGCGTTTCGTTCAGAAGCACGAGGTGTGCTCAAAGGACTGGGATTCCAGGATGAAGAATTCGATAAGGAGGTCTCGGTACTAAGCGGCGGTCAGAAATCCAGACTTTCTCTGGCAAAGCTATTGCTGCAGAGGCCTGACATCCTTTTAATGGACGAGCCCACCAACCATCTGGATATTGATGCGATAGGCTGGCTTGAACGGTATCTCAAGGAGTACAGAGGTGCAAGCCTGATCATATCTCACGACAGATACTTCCTGGATAATGTTGCAAACAGGATATTTTTTATGGAAAATAGGGAACTGCATCAGTACAACACAAATTACTCGAGGTTCATACTACAGAGGAAGAAAGACCTTGAAATCATGAAGAAACAATACGAGGACCAGCAGAAGGAGATCACAAGGCAGGAGGAGATCATTCAAAGATATATCCGTTATGGTGGTGAGAGATACATCAAACAAGCCAGAAGCAGGCAAAAGATGCTTGACCGGATCAAGCTTCTTCCTAAGCACCAGGAATCCAGGAAGGCAAGCTTCAGATTCTCTCCGGATATCAAATCAGGGAATGATGTACTCATTGCCGAGGGGATAAGGAAGAGCTTTGGTGAGATGGAGCTGTTAAGGGGCATCGATTTGACGATCTACAGGGGAGATAAAGCAGGCCTCATTGGACCGAATGGCATTGGCAAGACAACTCTTTTTAAGATCCTGCTTGGACAACTCGAATCCGATGAGGGTATGATCCGCTTCGGCCATAACGTAAAGCCCGGTTACTTCGATCAGGAAATGTCGGATCTAAATCCTGAGAAAACCATAGTGGATGAGATTTGGGACGCTTATCCAAAGCTGGATCACTATGAAATAAGGACTTATTTGAGCCGCTTCCTTTTTATTGGCGATGATATCTTCAAGGAAATAGCTGAGCTCAGCGGTGGAGAAAAAGCAAGAGTTGCGCTTCTCAAGCTTATGCTCTCAGGTGCAAATCTTTTGCTTATGGATGAGCCTACAAACCACCTTGATATCGACTCGAAGGAAATTCTTGAGGATGCTCTTAAGGGTTACGAAGGCACTGTCCTTGTTATTTCACATGACAGGTACTTCCTGAATCAGGTTGCAAATAAAATCCTGGAGCTGACAGAGACTGGTCTGGCGGAGTTTTTAGGCAACTATGATTACTATCTTGAAAAGAAAAAAGAACTAACATTAGAGGATGATGAGGTAGAGGATACCAGGACAAAAACCCAGATAAAGCTGGACAAGAAAAAGGAAAAGGAACTTCTCCAGAGAGAAAGGGACAAGAAAAAGGAGCTTAAGGAGCTGGAATCAAGTATAGCCTCTCTTGAGGAAGAGGTAGGTGAGATAGATCGCAGACTTTCAAGTCCTGATACCTATGAGGACCATAATTTGGTTCTCACGCTTTCAAAAGAACGGGAGGAGCTTAAAAGAAGATTGGATTCAATTTATGAGAAATGGATGGAAATGAATGATTGATCCCTATATTTAAACTAAAACCATCCCCGGGGTTTCCGCAAGGAAATTGGGATGGTTTTTTATTCCAGAAATCCAAGGTTTGGATCTACCTTAAGGTCCAGAGGCGATCTTACACCATTGATAAAGTTATAATACCCGGCTGATCCTATCATTGCTGCATTGTCAGTGCAAAGAACAGGTGATGGATAGTAGATCTTTACTCCTTCCAGTTTTCCTCTCTCCTCCATCGAATTTCTCAGGCCTTTATTGGCAGCAACCCCGCCGGCGATAACGATCTTATCTCTCCCTGTTTCTCTTGAAAGCCTGAAGGTCTTCTCTATGAGAACCTCAAGAACGGCCTCCTGAAAGCTTGCGGCGATGTCTTTAATGTCAGGCTCTTCTCCTCTTTGCTTCAGCTGGTTCAAATGGTTCAACACAGCTGTCTTAAGTCCGCTGAAGCTGAAATCATAGCTTTTTTCCTCGAGAAATACCCTTGGAAATAAAATGCTCTTCCCATCACCTTCAAAAGCCAGCTTGTCTATTACCGGACCTCCCGGATATGGCAGCCCCATAGCTCTTGCAACCTTGTCGAAGGCTTCACCTGCAGCATCGTCTCTTGTTCTCCCGTATAGCTTGTACTTTGTATAATCCTCAACATCGATAAGATAGGTATGTCCCCCTGATACGATAAGACATGTAAATGGAGGCTCCAGATCCTTATGCTGGATGAAGTTAGCACAGATATGGCCTTCTATGTGATTTACTCCTACCAAAGGTATATCAAGTCCATAGGCCATTGCCTTGGCTGATGCGAGTCCCACCAATAAGGCTCCCACAAGACCGGGCCCTTGAGTTACGCTTATAAAGTCGATATCCTCAAAGCCGACCTTTGCCTCATCCAAGGCCTCCTGAATTATAAGATTTATGTTTTCGATGTGTTTCCTCGAAGCTATTTCAGGTACAACTCCTCCATAAACTCTGTGGATCTCGATTTGGGAGGATATTATATTTGAAAGCACCTCTCTGCCATCCCTGACGACACCACAGGATGTCTCGTCACAGGAGGTCTCTATAGCCAATGTTAGCATTTCTTCACCTCACTTGATTCTTTCGCCACATTATAAGTGCATCCTCATGGTTATCAGTATAGTAGCCGGGCCTTATGCCCTCCTCTTTAAAACCATGCTTCCTGTATAATTTAATAGCAGGCTCGTTTGAGACCCTTACCTCAAGGGTCATATTAGGCACTCGGTTTATCCTGCAATAGTCAATCATCCCCAGAAGGACGGCATCCCCTATTCCCTTACCTCTCATGGAGGCTTTTACAGCTATATTGGTTATGTGTGCTTCATCGAGTATCCGCCAGAATCCGCCGTAACCGGCTATCTTACTCTCATATTCTGCGACTATATATACAGCAAGGACGTTCTCCTCAATTTCAGTCCTAAAGGCTTCCTCAGACCAGGGAGTTGTGAACGACTCCTTTTCTATCTCCAAAACCTGCTCAATATCTGCAATTGTCATCTCTCTGATTATGATCTCCATATTCTACCTCTTGTCCTTCAAGGTTCGTTGCGCCTGAGAATCTCTTAGATAATCAGGTGCCATTATAAAAATATCCTCTATGTGTCCTTCTCTGTATTTCCTCGATCCCAATCTGCAAACGGCAGAGCCGCTGCTGAGATTAAGATGACCTGGGGCAAAAACTGCCTTATCGCCAAGTGCGGACATGAATTTTTCCCTGTATGCGACTGCTCCGTCGCCTACGAGTATAACATTCCCATCCAGGCCTTTCAGGTAATCAATAAGCACATCAACCGGGATCGCATCCGGTGAAAGAAGCGCCTCTGGGTATTCCTCCATGCGATATACTCCAGTAAAAACCCGGTCTCTCCTTGCATCCATCATCGCTGCAACCAAAGGTTGATAGGGTAGAGCCATGGATAATGTCTCAAGAGAAGAGACTCCAACCAATGGTTTCCCTGTTACATGGGCGAAGGATTTCGCAGTTGCAAGTCCAATTCTAAGGCCTGTAAAAGAGCCTGGGCCAGATGCCACTGCAAACAGATCGATGTCGTTTATTTTTAACTTCAAATTATCCATAAGCTGCCGGATCATTGGGACAAGCGCTTCTGAATGGCTCATATCGAGGCTAAGAGAGAATTCTCCAAGAAGGTTCTCATCCTCCATAACAGCACAGGTAGTCATCAAGGTTGATGTATCAATTCCTAGGACTCTCATATTTTCAATTCCTCCATCAATATCCCAAATCTATCCCCGAAGGCCTTCAGCTCGAGGATCCTCGACCCTTCGAGCACTCCAAAGGTCATGGATATCTCCAGTCTTTCCTTTGGAAGGTACTCCTCTATGGTTTCAGCCCATTCGATCAGACAAACTCCATCTCCGTAAAAATAATCCTCTGCCCCTATATCCTCAAGCTGATGCCAGCCATCCAATCTGTACACATCGAAGTGGTACAGAGGCAGTCTCCCTTTGTATTGATTCATTATTGCAAAGGTTGGGCTGGTTATGTAGTCTTTTACATCCATTCCTGCACCAATGGCTTTGCTGAGAGTGGTCTTTCCAGCACCAAGATCTCCATTCAGGCAGACAACATCTCCCTTCTGAAGCAGTCCCCCCAGCTTTCGTCCAAATAATTCAGTTTGCTCTATGTTTCTTAGTTCAATTATCATAGTTACCTTCCTGGTATATTTCTCGTCTATTGTCAACTTTTAATTATACCAAATAGTGCTTGTTTTCACAAGTAAAGTATAGCCCTAAAACAAAAGAGTCCTGCGAAGACTTTTAACAAAGTCTTCGAGGGACTCTCTTTAACACATATCAAATGGGAATTATCTGTGGAGAATTGGTGATAACTTCTTGTAAAGGAGTATTGTAATGGCTGATAGTAATACACCCTTCAGTAAATTAAATGGTACGATGGAATACAGCATAAGTGACCAAAGGTCAGTAATTTTGTCGCTGATTCCCGCTCCCATGTCTACCAGAGTCTGTATCGGCATTCCAAACAGCTTTGCATAGAACGGGAAGATGAAATAGTAGTTTGCAATTGTAATGACTACGGTCATAACTACTGTTCCAATGAGAAGTCCTGCAACCGCTCTTCCGAATGTCTTTTTCCTGAAATAGATTGCTCCTGCCGTGTATGCAAAGGCACTTCCCACAACAAAGTTTGCAAATTCTCCAACTCCGCCTGTAGTAGATCCTTCAAGAACCACGTTCAGAACATTTTTCAGAAGCTGAATGATGACACCGACCATTGGTCCCATTGCAAATGCACCTAACAGTGCCGGTAGGTCTGAAATGTCGATTTTTATAAATGGTGGTGCGATCCACAAAAGTGGAAATTCAAAAAACATAAGGATAAAGGCAATTACTGCCATTATCGATACCTTGACCATGGTCCTTGTGGTCCATTGATCTCTGCTTAACGTGTACATATTGATCCCTCCAAAATTTTTATTACCTCAGGGAATCAAAAAAACCCCGAAGCAATCTTCGGGGCATTTAAAACAGATTATACCATCTTCTTTCATCCAGACTTTAACTGTCGGCCCTGGAGTTACACCAGATCAACCTTTCGGTTCGCGGGCTTTACCGCCGGTGAGGACTTGCACCTCGCCCTGAAGATATATCTACCATTATAATATAGAAGCACATCGATTTTGTCAATAGGGGTAATGATAAATATTGTGAAAAATTTATTATAGTTGGAAGGTTGGAATGTTGGACAGTTGGAAAGGGTGAAGAAAAGCGATAGGGGTTAGGGGTTAGTAGGGGCAGACGACCCTGTCTGCCCGAAAGAAAAGATCCTTCACTACGTTCAGGATGACAGAAATCAGTCATTCTGAGCGCAGCGAAGAATCTTAGCTCTTGGTTCTTAGCTGGTGACCAAAGATCGTTCACACCAAGATCCCTCCACTACGGTCGGGATGACAATTCATTGTAAATTGTGCATTGTGCATTGATCATTGGCTAGAGTCCCTTAATCGGCTGAAGGCTTTCAGTGTAATAGTCCATGATCACAGTAATATAACCGTCAAGACTCCTGTTGACCTCTTCATCCCCTGTATCAGCCAGTAAAGGTCTCCCGTCAAGTGATACAATCTTGCTTCTGGGAGCCACAACAATGATATTTTTCTTGCCTACTCTCTTGATAACCTCAGCACTTATCTGCTGATTGCCCCTTCCAAATACATAGCCTTGACCACCTATTACGGTGACTATTATCTTTGCCTTGCTATCTCCAATAATATCCAGGATCTGCTTTTCGTTAACATCAGAGGCCACAAGCTCCTTGTTTCTTATTATATCGATCCCAAGAAGTGTATTGGGGATGCCCAGTTCCTCCATGATCGGCCTTATTGTAGTTCCGGAGCCCATGATGTAATAGATCTCATCCTCCATCTCCTCGATCACCTTTTCGGCGATCCCCGCGATAGCCTCTGATTCGTCTGCAAAGCCGCTGGACTTCTGGGTCTGGGTAAGATCAGGCATATTCGGGATCTTCATATAGCCATAGAGTCTTGCAGATACAACTCCATCCCTGAAGGCTTCCTCATCTATATCCATTACCTCAGCATCCTTTGTCCCTATATCTAAATTAGTCAAATATGTGTATGCGATCTCCCCGGCACTCCCAGGGTGATTTGCAAATACACCTGAATGGATCTTTACCCCGGCAGGGATCCCTATCACCGGAATTCTATCACCTACTGCGGAATAGACATTTCTTGCCGTTCCGTCTCCCCCGGCAAAAATTATCAGATCAACTCCCTCGCCAAGCATACCCCTCGCTGCCTCAACAGTATCCTCAGGACCGGTCACTTCCTTGGGTTCTCCAAGAACGGTTGGTCTCCATCCAAGCTCAAGGAGCTCTCTTTCGCCCATTTCTCCCGGATATGTTAATATTTCAAGGTCAACTAGCCCTTTAAGCTGAGTCAGAGCTTTCATTGCCTTTTTTGGGGATTCAGGGACTGCGCCCATCTCTCTGGCAAGCCTTAGAACCTCAGGACCGTCTGTACCCTTCAGTCCAACTCTTCCGCCCATACCTGCGATGGGGTTGACTATAACTCCCAGCTTCATTCGATCATCCTCCTAATAATTATATATCCTTCATGCTTAGGGATATCCTTCCCTTGTCTTTGTCGACATCCAGTATCTTGACCTTCACAATGTCTCCTACCTTGACAACCTCCTTTGGATGCTTAATAAACCTGTTGGAAAGCTGTGACACGTGAACAAGTCCATCCTGCTTAACTCCGATATCAATAAATGCTCCAAAATCAACAACATTTCTGACAGTGCCATTAAGAACCATATCCTTGGACAAGTCCTCAAGCTTGAGAATGTCCTCCCTCAGGATCGGCTTTGGCATTTCATCCCTTGGATCTCTCCCGGGCTTTTCAAGCTCCAGTACTATATCGGTCAAGGTTGGGAGACCAACGCCCAGCTCTTCAGCCAGCTTTGGCAATTCCCTGTCCTTATACCCAATTTTTACAAGTTTTCTCGCAACCTCATAGGATTCAGGGTGGACCCCGGTGTTATCCAGTGGATCGGTTCCCTCGGGTATCCTCAGAAATCCTGCACATTGCTTGAATGTCTTATCTCCGAGTCCCTTTACCTTTAAAAGCTCCTGCCTCGACTTAAAGCTTCCCTTTTCCTCTCTGTGGGAAACTATACCGTTGGCAACCTTGGTGGAAATACCGGATACGTACCTAAGCAGTGACGGGCTTGCTGTATTAAGATCTACTCCAACCCTGTTGACAGAATCCTCCACAACACCTGTAAGAGCCTCATCCAGCTTGGTTTGGTTCAAGTCATGCTGATACTGACCCACCCCTATATGCTTGGGATCGATCTTCACGAGCTCAGCCAAAGGATCCTGCAGCCGTCTCCCGATAGATGCTGCACCTCTTACAGTAACGTCATGGTTTGGAAAATCCTTCTGCCCAACCTCCGATGCCGAGTAGACTGATGCTCCAGCCTCGTTTACGATCGCATAGGGGATCCTTCTGTCCAGCTCCGGTATAAGAGATGCAACAACAGCCTCAGTCTCTCTTGACGCTGTTCCATTTCCTATGGATATTATTCCTACATTATGCTTCTCAATCAGCTTTTTTAGGATCTTCTTTGTTTCATCTATCTTGTTCTGAGGCTCAGTTGGATAAACTGTCGTATTGTCAAGGAGCTTGCCTGTCTCGTCGACGACAGCGACCTTGCACCCGGTCCTAAAGCCTGGATCTATTGCAAGTACAACCTTGCCCTTGATCGGTGGCTGCATCAGAAGCGGCTCAAGGTTCAATGCAAATACCTTTATTGCCTCCTCTTCTGCTCTGTCAGTAAGATCGTTTCTTATCTCCCTTTCAACTGAAGGAAATAAAAGCCTTTTACAGCCGTCATCCACTGCCGATTCAACATATCCTGCAGTAAAGGTCAGTCCTTTTGCCGTCTTAGCCTTTATTTTATCCGTGGCAAGTGTTTCATCAAAGGTAAGGCTCACCTTTAGAAGCTTCTCCTTCTCTCCCCTGTTTATGGCAAGTACGCGATGATTTGGCACCTTAGAGACAGGCTCTGTGTAACTGTAGTACATCTCATATACAGATTTAGCCTCCTTGTCCACTGCATCCACGACGAGCATTGCATTTTTCCAGTAAATATTCTTGACCAAAGCTCTGTAATCCGGATCATCCGCTATATCCTCAGCTATTATGTCCATCGCACCCTGAAGGGCATCCTCCACTGTTTCAACGCCTTTTTCAGGATCAACAAAGGACTTAATATAGCTACTAAATTCCGGTTCGCTTTTCCCAGGTCTTATCAGCTCAACTGCAAGTGGTTCCAGGCCCTTTTCCTTAGCCATGGATGCTCTCGTTCTTCTCTTTGGTCTGAAGGGTCTGTAAAGGTCTTCAAGCCTTTGAAGGGTCTCTGCCACATCTATCTCAGCCTTAAGATCATCAGTAAGCTTATCCTGCTCTGCGATCAGTCTTGTGACCTCTTCCTTTCTAGCCTCAAGGCTTCTCAGATAATTAAGTCTTGTAAATAGCTCCCTCAGGGTCACATCCGTCATTTCGCCGGTTTGCTCCTTCCTGTACCTGGCAATAAAAGGGATGGTATTTCCTTCATCCAGCATATCGATAACGTTTTTAACGTGAGCCGGCTTTAATCCCAGCTCCTTTGACAGTCTTACTGTAATATCCATGTTTGATCATCCTTCCCTATATGTACGAAAAGCTCTTCATAAGAAGAGCTATATAACTAGGACGGACAGGGCCGTCCGCTCCTAAACTCAGTCAGTTGAGCTAATGGAGGCTGAGTCGTTTTAGCGGACCGCTCACGGCCGCTTGGCCAGGAAATGTCCTCAAAACGACATCAGACCTCCAATCTCCTAAGCTGTTTCGATCCTTATTAAACTTAAAAATATTCTTACATCATTGACTTATACTTCAGGTATTCATTGATAAAGTAGTCAAGATCTCCATCCATTACCCTGTACACATCCCCAACCTCTGCGCTGGTTCTGTGGTCCTTAACCATGCTGTAAGGGTGGAACACATAGGATCTTATCTGTGAGCCCCACGCTATCTGTGAATAAGACCCCTGGAGATCCTCAATCCTCTCCTTGTTTTCCTCTTCCTTAAGCTGGATCAGCTTGGCTTTAAGCATATTCATTGCCGTAGCTCTGTTGGAATGCTGTGACCTCTCAGATTGACAGGTAACAACTATACCAGTTGGGATGTGTGTTATCCTGATAGCTGAATCAGTAGTATTAACGTGCTGCCCGCCAGCTCCTGAGGATCTGTAGGTATCTATCTTAAGGTCCTTTTCGTTTATATCTATTTCCACAGTGTCGTCAATTTGTGGATAAACGTCTATGCTGGCAAATGATGTGTGCCTCTTTCCTGATGCATCGAAGGGAGATATCCTGACAAGTCTGTGGACTCCTTTCTCAGCCTTCAGATATCCATAGGCATTAAAGCCTTCGATCAGAAGTGTAACTGACTTGATTCCGCCCTCTGTGTCAGAAAGAATATCAAGTGTCTCCACCCTGTATTCCTTCCTGTCAGCCCATCTTCTATACATCCTTAGGAGCATCTCCGCCCAATCCTGGGCTTCAAGTCCTCCGGCTCCGGCATGAATTGACAATATGGCGCTTTTAGAATCGAATTCCCCGCTCAATAGAGTTGATATCTTGAATTCATCAGCTTTTTTCTCTAGCTCCCTGAGGCTCTTTTCAACCTCTCTGTAATCCGCAAAGCTTTCGTCCTCAAGAATAAGCTCAATTAAAGTCTCTGTATCCTCAATCTCGCCCATCAGGCTTTCATAGCCGTCAATTTCACTGTTGATTGCCTTGATTTCCTGCATTGTGCTTTGTGCTGACTTTACGTCACTCCAAAAGTCCTCCCTGTAGCTGTCCTCCTGAAGCTGCTTTACCCTTTCCTTCAACCCTGGAAGGTCAAAGTGAAACACCCAGCTCTTTGACCATCTCCTTGATCTCTGCAAGGCGCTCCCGGTCTAAATATATACTTTCCATTCTTAAATCATCCCCTCAATCAGTTTTGCCTGTTTGGATCCCCATGGCACTTCTTGTATTTCTTACCGCTGCCGCATGGACAAGGGTCGTTTCTTCCTATCTTCTTTTCCTTGTTCACAACTGGCTTCTTCTCAGCCTGACCACCGGCATTTGTCATAATAGGAGTTGCCACTCTCTGTCTTTGGACATTCTCCGCTTTAGCCACGTGGAACAGGAAGCCTACAGTGTCCTCCCAGATGCTTCTTGTCATCTCGTCAAACATGTCAAAGCCCTCAACCTGATAAGCTCTTACAGGATCCTGCTGTCCGTAGGCTCTGAGGTTTATTCCCTGTCTAAGCTGATCCATTGCATCGATGTGATCCATCCATTTGCTGTCTACAACCCTTAGAAGTACAACTCTCTCGATCTCTCTGAATTGTTCAGCTCCAAACTCGCTTTCCTTCTGTTTATAAAGACCTTGAGCCTTCTCGAGAATATGCTCAACAAGACCCTCCTTGGTCAAAGTCTCCTTGTCTAGGCCATAGAAGGCATCTTTCTTCATACCGAAGATCTTTGCCACGTACATCTCAAGACCTTCAAAGTCCCACTCTTCAGGAAACTTCGATTGTCTCGTGTACATCTCAACATTAGATTCAACTATATTTCTCATCATCTCAGCAATATGCTCGCTAAGGTCCTCACCCTCGAGAACCTTCCTTCTCTCTCCGTACATGATCTCTCTTTGCTTATTCATTACATCATCATACTGGAGAACATGCTTACGTATTGCAAAGTTGTTGCTCTCTACCTTCTTTTGGGCACCCTCGATAGTTTTCGTCAATAGACTGTGTTCAAGGGGTTCATCCTCCGGCATGTTGATGCTGTCGATAATTGACTTCATCCTCTCACCGGCAAACAATCTCATCAGATCATCCTCAAGGGAGATATAAAATCTTGAGCTTCCAGGGTCTCCCTGACGTCCGGAACGACCTCTCAGCTGATTGTCGATACGCCTTGATTCATGCCTTTCCGTTCCTATGATATGAAGTCCTCCCGCCCGTACCACTTTCTCGTGTTCCTCGGCGGTTTGGGCTTTATACTTCTCGACAAGCTGACTGTACTGGAGTCTTGCTGCAAGGATCTCCTCGTCATCAGTATCAAAGAAGCTGTCCACCATAGCAAGGATTTCATCAGGCAGATTCTTTTTTTTCATTTCCTCCTTGGCCATATACTCAGGATTACCACCAAGGACTATATCTGTACCACGGCCTGCCATGTTGGTGGCTATGGTAACCGATCCAAACCTTCCGGCTTGAGCTACTATCTCTGCCTCACGCTCGTGCTGCTTGGCGTTTAAGACCTCGTGTTTTATGCCTTCTCTCTTAAGAAGTTTTGACAGCATCTCTGATCTTTCAATCGTTATTGTACCTACCAGCACCGGTTGCCCGATAGCATGCTTTTCCCTGATTTCTCTCACTACAGCCCTGAACTTTCCATCCTCGTTCCTGTATACGCTGTCAGGATGATCAACCCTTATAACTGGCTTGTTGGTAGGTATCTCAACTACATCCATGGTGTATATTTCTCTGAACTCTTCCTCTTCAGTCTTCGCAGTACCTGTCATACCTGAAAGCTTGTCATACATTCTAAAGTAGTTCTGGAAGGTTATGGTTGCCAATGTCTTTGATTCGCTTCTTACGTCAAGACCCTCCTTAGCCTCTATGGCCTGGTGGAGTCCGTCGCTGTAACGCCTGCCAAGCATAAGTCTTCCGGTGAATTCGTCGACTATTATGACCTCGCCATCCTTGACAACGTAGTCTATGTCTCTTTTCATTATGGCTCTTGCTTTTATGGCCTGATTAATATGGTGCGCTATCTCCATGTTTTCAAGGTCTGCCATGTTCTCAAGGCCGAAGAATTTCTCTGCTTTTTCCGTTCCCTTCTCAGTAAGAGAGATGCTCCTTGCCTTTTCGTCTATAAGGTAGTCTACTGTTTCTTCCTTGATCTCCCTGTTAAACGGATCCGACTTGGTCTCGTCCGGATCGAGGTACCTGTATGTGAGGGTCTTGGCAAATCCGTCTGCAAGCTCGTACAGCTTCGTTGATTTGTCACCCTGACCTGAGATGATAAGAGGTGTCCTGGCTTCGTCAACAAGAATCGAGTCAACCTCGTCCACTATTGCATAATACAGCTTTCTCTGTACCATCTCTACTTTATGGATCACCATGTTGTCCCTGAGGTAGTCAAACCCGAACTCATTATTGGTACCATAGGTTATGTCGGAGGAATATTGTTCTTTTCTCTCCTTGCTATCCAGACCATGTACTATGCAGCCGACAGTCAACCCCAGAAACTCATATATCTTGCCCATCCACTGTCTGTCACGCTTTGCCAGATAGTCATTGACTGTAACGATGTGTACTCCCAATCCTGTCAGAGCGTTAAGATATGCAGGTAGTGTGGCGACCAGTGTCTTACCTTCTCCTGTCTTCATCTCAGCGATACGACCCTGATGTAAAATTACACCTCCGTAGATCTGTACCGGAAAATGCTTCATTCCCAGTACTCTCCAGGATGCCTCTCTCACAACAGCAAAGGCTTCAGGTAGTAGATCATCCAGCAATTCACCGTCTTTATATCTATTTTTGAATTCAATAGTCTTATTCTTTAGCTGTTCATCAGTAAGCGAGGCTATTGTCTCTTCAAAGGAAAGAACCTTTTGTACGATCCCATCCAGCTTCTTCAGCTCCCTTTCACTATAGGTGCCAAAGACCTTGTCAAACAATCCCATGTAAATCATCCCCTTCAAAATAACATCATTTAATTATACCACTTATCCACAATCATGCCAATAAAAAAGCAGGGTGGTCAGCCCTGCTTAAGCTTTCGTTATTAGAATACTTCCGGCTCGATGAGTCCGTAATTTCCATCCTTCCTCTTGTAGACAACCGAGACATCCTCAGTTTCCGAATCCATGAAAACGAAGAAATTGTGTCTCAAGAGCTCCATCTGAAGAATTGCCTCATCCGGCGACATCGGTTTAAGTCCGAATCTCTTTCTTCTTACAAGTCTTGGCTTGTCCTCCTCCTCTTCTGCAGAAAGTGATGGTACGTTGTCAAATCTGATGGTGTCATTGTTTTGGTATCTCTTCTGCAGCTTGGTTTTGTGTTTCCTGATCTGTCTTTCAAGCACGTCCACTGTCTTGTCGATAGATGCGTACATATCGTCGCTTGACTCTTCAGCTCTTAGGATTGTGCCGGGAAGGTTTATGGTAACCTCGATGATCTTACGATTTTTCTCTGTACTGAAAGTTACATTGCCTGCTATGTCAGTCTGGAAGTATTTCTCCAGCTTCCCAAGCTTCTTTTCAGTTACATCACGTAGAGCATCAGTTACCTCCATGTTTTTTCCAGTATAATTCATTTTCATAAACCCAGCTCCTTTCATATAAGTCTAGTAAAACTTATACTGTTTGTCATATTATACCCACGAAGGTTTAGGATTAACAGGAAGAAAAAAGGATTGTATAGAGTTAAGCGTTAAGCGATAGGCGATAGTAGAGACGACCGTTAATTGATAGTTAAGATCCAAGAACTAAGAGCTAAGATCCTTCCCCATGTAGCTTTCCCCTTTCCCCTGCCAATCATTGTGGATAATTTTATAGTTTTGCTGTGGATAAGTTTATATCTGCCTGTGGATAGTGTGGGCAAACCTGTGGAAAACACCACTTTATGAGCTTCTTCATGTGGATTCCCACCTTGATAATTATACGCAAATAGGGTAGAGTATAAAGGTAATATAGTATGAAAGGAAAGCTCCTATGGGATCGAGTAAAGTAAAAATTGGTATGAGAACCATAAAAACCGGACTTGCAGTAATGCTTGGAGTTACCGTTGCGGGATTGGTTGGTCTAAGAAGCCCTCTTTTCGTTGCAATTGGAGCAATCAGCACCATGCAGACCTCGGTTTCAGAATCCTTTGTCATGGGGAAAAACAGGATCCTCGGGACAATAATGGGGGCTGTTGTAGCAGTCGTAATCGCTGAAATCTTGCCCTACAGCAATATCTTCCTTGGTTTAGGAATCATACTGCTTATACAGATACTAAACATTTTAGGGTGGAAGAAGTCAATTTCCCTATCGGCAATAGTCTTCTCCGCAGTCTATCTCAATAGAGAAATGGGAATGATCGAATACGCTACAAACAGAGTCCTCGACACCTTTATAGGGATAGTTATGGGAGTCCTTGTTAACTACCTGGTTGCAGCTCCTGACAGCGAGAAGAAATTTTATGCTAAAGTGGATGCTTTCGTAGAGGTAGCAAAGGAATACACCTACAGCCTTATAGTTGGCAAGAAAAAAGTGGATCTGGACGATCTCAGGGGCATGCTGTTAGATATCGAGAAACTTCAGGAGCTGGTTAGAGGCGACAGCAATATATTATACGACGACGAAGGACAAAAGCTGGATACAGCTAAAACTCTGCACGTCCTGGAGGAGATATTCAACGACCTTTCATCTATCACTGCGATGGATTATATGGCAATAGTTAGCTCAAAGAACTTGATTCTTGCAGGACAGGTTTTTCAAATCACGCCGATCTGGTATGAAAAAAGCATCATCAGCGAGGAGGATATAATATTTAATTATCACCTCCAAAGACTTCTTAAGAATTTGTACTCAATGTAGAGGATATTAAATAAAGGGGGAATAGGAATGTATGAGAGAGAGTTCTATGACATACTGAATCAGGGGGAACGAATTCTTTGGGCCGACAAGCCTCACAGGACCATCCACCTCCTTAAAGGTGTACCAATGTTGATCTTTGGATTGCTTTGGGGTGCCTTCGATTTCTTTTTCATTATGATGGCCAGCGGAACCGGCATGATGTTTTTCATGGTTCCCTTTATGCTTATCCACATGGCTCCATTATGGATTGGGGTCGGTGGTATGATAGCACTTCTTGCAAGCTACAGGAATACCATCTTCTGCTACACAGACAAAAGAGTCATCATTAGGGGAGGCTTCTGGGGAATCGACTATAAGTCCATTGATTTTGATGCTATAGCTGCCATTGAAGTCAACGTAAACCCTATAGAGAATAACCTCGGTGTAGGCACCATAAGGATAAATGAGGACTACATACATACAGGTAAAAGATCAGTGAGAACAGGTAAAAGACTTTATGGGATCGACAAGCCATACGAGGTATACAAGGAGCTTAAAAAGGTAGCTCTGGATATCAGGTCAGATATCAGCTATCCCAATCAGTTGAGACCGGAGGGAAACCAGGGATATGATACGGAGTATAAGGATTAAATGAGCATATCGAGTAGGAGGTAGATAATTAATTTACCTACCGACCTCTCACACCACCGTGCGTACCGTTCGGTACACGGCGGTTCTCTAGTTTTCACATATTTTCAGATAATAGTCAGTCATGGACAAATAAC